>VOFH01002597.1_pt1 | contig 31003 bp, 41 predicted proteins | sample 5384091 | NCBI WGS metagenome assembly VOFH01 (sample SAMN12384727, study PRJNA508395) | human gut metagenome | isolation source: healthy gut G | host: Homo sapiens
CCGATCAGTCCGATTTTCATAATACATTTCCTCCTTAAAATAATAGCACAGATTGGGGTGAATAGGAACTATAAAAGCGGGACTCACGCGTTGGCGCGGGCCACGTTTTGGTGACAATCACATCGGCGTCCCAGGCCGCACGTCGGCCAGGCCACCTGCCCGACGGCGGTGGGGGCCTGGAGACGTACGGTGTTGATGACCTCCATTACCCGGAAGATGTCCTTCTTGGAGATGGGGCGGCTGAGCCGCACGCTGGCCAGGGGCAGTTCGCCGCCCTCCACCAGTACGCTGGTGGCGATGTTGCGCTGGGGGTCGGTCAGCTCCTGGCGGACATAGGCGTCTCCCTTGGGGCAGGTGGCTCCCCTGGACGGCGTACACTGTGTCCCCCTCATATTCGGCCGTGATCTCACAGCCGTTGGGGCAGATAATACAGGTAAAGCTCCGCGTCACTGTACGCTCACCTCCAAATCACCGGACTGCTCCAGCGCCGCGGCGCGGATGGGAAGCTGAAGCATCTCGGCAGGGAGTGCCTTGGGCAGCCTGCGCCGCAGCACCTCGCGGCCGTCCTGCGTCACGGTCAGGGTGACGGCCTTCATGGGCCGGGACACCCGCAGGGAGAGGGTGAAATCCCGGCTGCCGCTGATGCGCTGGGGGATGACGTGGCCCACGTTGGCCCGCCCTGACCTCCAGGGGACAGGGGGGAAGCGCATGGTTTTTCAGGTACTCCGCCGCCGACGAGGCCAGGCCTCCGCCTCCAGGGAGACGAAGTCCACCAGATCGTGGACATGGAGCACGTTGCCCGCGGCAAAGACGCCGGGAATGCTGGTCTGGTAGTGCTCGTCCACGAAGGCGCCCTTGGTGCGCCCGTCCACCGCCAGGCCGGAACCGTTGGCGATGTCCCCGGCGGGGATGAGGCCCACCGAGAGAATCAGCGTGTCGCACTCACCCGCTCCTCCGTGCCGGGGATGGGGCGGAGGCGTTCGTCGACCTGGGAGACCGTAACGGCCTCCAGACGCGCCCGGCCGTAAATATCGGTGACGGTATGGCTCAGGTACAGGGGGATGCCATAGTCGTTGAGGCATTGCTCGATGTTGCGGGGCAGGCCGCTGGGATAGGGCTGCACCTCATAGACGGCCTTCACATGGGCCCCCTCCAGAGCCATGCGGCGGGCCATGATCATGCCGATGTCGCCGCTGCCCAGAATGACCACCTCCCGGCCCACCATGAGGTTGCGCAGGTTGATGTACTCCTGGGCCACGCCGGCGGTATAGATGCCCGCCGGGCGGCTGCCCGGAATGGCCAGGGCGCCCCGGGTACGCTCCCGGCAGCCCATGGTGAGAATCACCGCGTCGCCCCGGAGCTGTTTGAGCCCGGCGGGGCCGGAGGCGGTGACGGTGCGGTCGGCCTCCAGGGAGAGAACGGTGGTGTCGGTAAGGCAGGTGATGCCCAGCTCCTCCGCCTGGGCCACGAACCGCTGGGCGTACTCGGGGCCGGAGAGGGTCTCGCCGAAGCGGGTGAGGCCGAAGCCGTCGTGGATGCACTGACGGAGGATGCCGCCGGGGCGGTGCTCCCGCTCCAGCACCACCACGCCGTCGACGCCCTTCTGCCTGAGCCGGATGGCGGCGGCCAGGCCGGCGGGCCCGCCGCCGATGATTACCGCCTGATGGCGTTCCCGTTCATACCGGCTCCCCTCCCTTCACTGACCCGGTGAACATCCAGGAGCCCTCCGGCCCCAGGTGGATGTCCCTGAAGTCCTCCCCCAGCTCCCGGCGGAGGGCCTCGGTGATGCGGGTCTCGCAGTAGCCGCCCTGGCAGCGGCCCATGGTGGCACGGGTGCGCACCTTGATGCCGTTGACGGTGTGGACGCCCAGGGGGTTGTGGATGGCCTGGAGAATTTCGGCCTTGGTGACCTTCTCGCAGCGGCAGAAGATCTCGCCGTAGTCCGGGTTCTCCGCGATGGCGGCGGCCCGCTCCTCGTCGGTCATATCGGCAAAACGGCGGATGCCGTGCCGGATGGGATCAAAGTCGGGATTGGGCTCCAGCGCCTCCTGCCGGGCGATGAGGGCCACGGCCCGGCGGGCCAGCGGGAGGGCGGAGGTGACGCCGGGGGACTCGATGCCCACCAGGTTGACCACGCCGGGCGCCTCGTCCCGGCACTCCAGCACGAAGTCCTGCACCGCGCCGGTGGCGGGGTCGATGCGCTTGGGCCGGATGCCGGCAAAATTGCGGATGAAGTAGGCGCGGTCCATGTGCTTGAACATCCGCGAACCGCTCTCAATGAGGCCGTCCATGGCGGCCTGGGTGGACTCGTAGTCCTGGAAATCCCGCGCCAATTGGCTGTCGGGCCCCACCAGTACATTTCCGTCCACGGTGGGCGTGGCATGGGTGTCAAACGTATTGTCCGGATTGGGGGCGGGATAGACGGGAATCTTGGCAAACTGGCCCGCCAGCTTGTCAAGGACGAAGTATTCGCCTTTGACCGGCTTAATGACATAGCCGGGAATGCCCAGCTGCTCGCTGACCACGGCGGAGTTGAGCCCCGCGCTGTTTACCACCCAGCGGGTGTGGAAGTCGCCCTGGTGGTGTGGAGCAGGTGGGTGCCGTCGGCCTGCCGGGTCTCGCCGGTGAAAGCGCAGTTGGTGGTACTCCGCCCCGTTGTGAACCGCGTTCTCCGCCAGGGCGATGGTGTAGAGGAAGGGATCCAGAATACCGCTGGCCGGGCACCACATGGCGAAATTGCCGCCGGCGCTGGGGTCAAGCTCATCCATCCGCTTGCGGTCGATGAGCTCCAGGCCCTTCACGCCGTTGGCCTCGCCCCGGGCCATGAACTGCTCCAGCCGCTGGCGGTGCTCATCGGTGAAGCCCACAATGAGCTTTCCGGTGCGCTTAAAGGGGACATCCAGCTCGCGGGCTACTTGGTCGAACTCCTGGTTGCCCTCCACGGCGCAGATGGCCTTGAGGGAGCTGGTCTTATAGAGGAACCCGGCGTGGAGCATACCGGTGTTGCGCCCGCTGGTCTGGGTGCAGACGTCGCTCTCCTTCTCCAGCACGGCGATGCGCAGCTTGTACCGGGAGAGCTCCCGGGCGATGGCGCTGCCCACCACCCCGCCGCCGATGATGACGACATCATAGGACTGCTGCATAGGATGGCTCCTTTCTCCATCAAAGGAACAGGGTCAAAATGGGGACGGTGACCAGGCTGGTCAGCGTCGAGATAAACACACACTTGGAGGCGAACTGGGCGTCCGCCCCGTATTTCTGGGCCAGGATGGCGGTGGTGGAGCCGATGGGCATGCCGGTGAGCACCACGCTTACCCCGGCGGTGAGGGGATCTACCCCCAGCAGCCGCAGGGCCACGAGGCACACGGCGGGCAGCAGGAGCTGGCGCACCGCCACCAGATAGAAGCACTTGGGGTCGAACACGGTCTTGAGGGGCACGTCGGCCAGGATGGCCAGCCAGGGGGCCATGGCCATGGGGAGGTACAGCCCCCAGGTTGTCACGGCGGCGTCCACAAAGTGGGGCAGGGGAGCTGGAAAGCATCCATACCAGCCCCACCTCCACGGCGATGATGCCGGGGTTGAGCAGCACCTTCCGGACGGCCTGCTTGGCGTCGGCCTTGGTAAACAGGGAGATGCCGGCGCTCCACATGAGGATGCGGGTGGGGATGATGAACAGGGAGCCCAGAAAGAGGCCCTCGTCGCCGTAGGCGCCGCTGACCACGGGCAGTCCGGCAAAGCCGGAGTTGCTGACCAGGGTGCCGTACTGGAGGATGCTCTTCTCCCCCATAGGGAAAGCGGTTTGTGGGCACCCCCGCCCAGCAAGCAAGGGCCGCCGCGGCTACTAGGCAGAGGTGGCGATGAGGGACGGCCACGCCCCCAGCAGGGGACTCCAGGGCTGAGCTCCATGGAAGGACTCAAAAGATCATGCAGGGCAGGGTGATGAGCACCACAAAGTCGGTCAGCTTATCCCGGGCCGCGTCGTTGAAAATGCCCTTCTTGCGGCAGAAGAAGCCCACCGCCATGTAGATGAAGAGGACGGTCTGCACGTCCACCATCTTGAAAAAGCTGTCCATACTACCCCTCGATGGGGGTGAGAAGGGCCCCGTCCCGTCAAATTCCAGCGGCTCGGGCTCAGAGCAGGCCGCCACGCCGGGCCATTTACCCGCCTTCACGTCCCTGTAATAGGCCTCGCTGAGCATGATGCGGCCGATGTGGAGGCTGTTTGGGATGCGGATGATCCGGGCGCGGCTGCGGTCGATGCCGGTGCAGGTGCGGATACACATCTGAATAGCCTCCCTGTCGTTGGCCACCACGCAGGGGATGCGGGCGGAGGTGAGGACGGTAGAGGTGAGACAGTTGGGGTACATCTTTTCCGTGTCGATTTTGTCAAAGAACCGCTTTGTGATCACGTTGGCCAGGCCCACGCCCAGGGCGTTGCCGTGGCTGGCCGCGCTCAGATCGAGAAAGCAGGTGCGCTGCACCTCCACCCCGCCGTGGGCGTACTCGGTGGAAAAGGTGCCGGTGATGTTGGGGTCCACGCCGGTGCCCGAGTAGTTCTTGCCCGTCTCGTCCACCACCAGCACGTCGCAGGCGCCCACCAGCAGGGAGGGCATCCGCTCAAAGGCGAACTGGAGCAGCTCCGGCTCCCGGGCGAGAGTGTCGTCCTGTCGATGGCCTCGATGCGGCAGGTCTCGTCATAGGCGTTCTCGATGCAGGGCAGGGCAAAGAGGATGGGGGCCCTGGCCAGAATGACCTTGGCGATGGAGGGGATGTTGGCCCCGATCTTGCCCATGCCGTCGGAGTGGACCCGCTCGGCCCCCTTCTGCTTGCCCAGGCCCACGGCGAGCATCTTGCAGGGCCCGCTCTCGTAGGGGCCGCGGAAGGCGTTGTGGGGCTTGAGGCGGCAGGAGACGATGATACCGTCGGCCTCATAGGCGTTTTTGTCCAGGTACACCGGCAGGCCGGTGTCGGAGGTGCCCAGCTCCACCACCTCCATGCTGCTGCGGATCTCACAGCCCATGGCCTCCGGGGTGATGCCGTAGCTGGCCAGCACCTCCAACTGCCCCTCGGCAGTGGCGCCGCCGTGGCTGCCCATGGCGGGCACAATGAAGGGGACGGCGCCCCTGGCCTTTACAAAGTCCACGATGGACCGGGTGATGAGGTCCACGTTGGCGATGCCCCGGCTGCCCGCCGTGATGGCGATGGACATGCCGGGCCGGATTTTGGAGCGGAAGGGCTCCCGGGACAGCTCCCCCGCCACGGCGGCGGGGATGTCTGCGGGGGCGATGCGCTCCCGGGGGAAGAGCTGCTCGGCGCGGAACATGCGGGGAATGGGCACGTCGGCCAGCAGACGGGAGACGACGCCCCCCTGTTTGATTTCCATACCAAACCGACCTTTCTCTTGTCAGGTAATAGGCGCGGGATTGAAGATGCACAGGTCGTTGTGGAAGCCGTACTGGTCGGAGTAGGGCTTCTTAACGCCGCTGGCCACGTCCAGAATCAGGTGGAACAGCTCGGCGCCCACGTCGGCGATGGTCTTCTCGCCGGTGGCGATGGGGCCGGCGTTGACGTCGATGAGGTCAAACCAGTGCTCCTTCATCTCGTTGCGGGAGCAGACCTTGATGACCGGGGCGGCGGCCAGCCCGTAGGGGGTGCCCCGGCCGGTCATAAAGACCTGAAGCCCGATGCCGCTGGCCAACTGGCAGGGCCCGCAGACGATGTCGCTGGCGGGAGTGGCGGCGTAGATTAGGCCGTGCTTATGGGGCTTCTCCGCCGGAGAGAGTACCTCCTCGATGGGGGCGGTGCCCGACTTGGCGATGGAGCCCATGGCCTTCTCCACGATGTTGGCCAGGCCGCCCTTCTTGTTGCCGGGGGTGGGGTTGGCGTCCCGGTCCACGCCGCCGGCGTCCAGATAGTCGTCGTACCACTTCATCTCGGCGGCCAGCTTGTCCCGGGCGGCCGCGTCGCGGCAGCGGGCGGCCAGCAGATGCACTCCGTCCCGCACCTCGGTGACCTCGCTGAACAGCACGGTGGCGCCGCCCTTCACCAGCATGTCGGCGGCGTAGCCGGCGCTGGGGTTGGCGGTGAGGCCGGAGAAGGCGTCGGAGCCGCCGCACTGCATGCCGATGAGCAGCTCGCTGAGGGGCAGCTCCTCCCGGCGGCGCTCGTTGAGCCGTTTCAGCTTCCGCTCGGCCATCTCCATCAGGGCCTGCATCATGTCGTCGTGGCCCCGGTAGTCCTGGAGGGTGAGGGTGTTCTCCGGGGTGATGTCCTCCGGGGGGAGCACCATGTCGTAGGTGAGCTTTTCACAGCCCAGGCCCACCACCATCAATTCGCCGCCGAAGTTGGGGTGGCGGATGAGGTTGGTGACCGCCCGGATGGGGATGGGCCTCCCGGGCCTTAATGGCCACGCCGCAGCCGTAGGGGTGGTTCACTGCCACCACGCCGTCCACATTGGGGTACTTGGGCAGCAGCTCCCGCTTGATGCGCTCCACCGCCACGTTGACCACACCGGCGGCGCACTGGACGGTGGTGACAATGCCCAGCAGGTTGCGGGTGCCGGCGGGGCCGGTTTTGTTGCGGTAGCCCATCCAGGTTCTGCGGGGCGGATCGGGCAGCTCTTCCATGGGGACGAGGCTGGTCCCGTAGGGCATGTCGTCCAGGCCGGGGGACTGAGGCAGGTCCAGCATGTGCTCGTTGATCCAGGCCCCAACGGGGATGGGAGCCTTGGCGTAGCCCAGCACCACGCCGTAGCGGACCACCTCGCCCCCCTTGGGGATGTCAGTCAGGGCGATCTTGTGGGCCTGGGGGATGTCCTCACGGGTGACGACGCCGGGCATGATCTCGGTGCCGCGGGGGATGTCGTGGACCGCGATGGCCACGTTGTCCGCGTCCTTGACCTTGATGTAAAGTGGTGCGCTCATAGACGAATACTCCCTTTTGGCTCGATGTTATTCCACCGGGCGCGGGGCGCGCCGGACGGAATGACATCGAGGTGTTATGATGATTACTGCTTGCCGGAGAGCTCCTTCTCCTGGCGCTTGGCTTTGCGGTTGTCCAGAACGGCGTAGACCACGGACAGGATGATCAGCGCCCAGATAACCCAGCTCATGGGGCGCACGAACAGGCCGGTCAGGGAGCCGTTATAAGCGGTGAGCACCTGAATGAAATAGTCCTCCAGGTCGCCGCCCAGAATGAAGCCGATGAGGAAGCAGGACACGGGGAAGTGGAACTTCTTGATCAGAAGGCCCACAATGCCGAAGAGCAGCAGGCACCACACGTCGAACATGCGGCCGTTGAGGGTGGCGTAGGCGCCCACGGTGCACATCATGAGCACCACGGGGTACAGGCGCTCCTGGGGAATGAGGACGATCTTCGCCAGCAGCTTCACCGGGAAGAACATGACCAGGTACATCAGGATATTGCAGCACAGCAGGGCCACCAGAATGGTGTTCCAGATCACCCGGATTGTTGGTGATGAACAGGGGCCCACCTGAATGCCCTGGAGCATGAAGGCGCCGATCAGGACGGCGGTGGTGGAGTCGCCGGGAATACCCAGGCTCAGCAGGGGCACCAGGGCGCCGCCGGTCAGGCCGTTGTTGGAAGTCTCAGAGGCGATACAGGCCCTCGGGTACGCCGGTGCCCAGCAGCTCGGGGTGCTTGGACCAGCTCTTGGCCTGGGAGTAGGCGATCAGGGAGGCCGCGGAGCCGCCCACACCGGGCAGGATGCCCATGAAGGTGCCCAGCAGGGCGGAGCGGAACACATTGATGATCTGCCCCTTGAAGTCGTGGAGAAGGCTGAACTTGACGTTGTTCTTGACCTCCAGCGTATCATCCTTGCTGTAGGAGGCGTGCATGCCAGTCTCACACTGCTGGAGCATCTCGGAGACGGCGAACAGGCCGATGAGCACGGGGAAGAGCTGGAAGCCGCTCTGCATCTGGCTCTCCAGGAACTCAGGGACCATGCGGTATTCATTGTTGACGGAGAACTGGTTCATCATGGCTACCAGCACGCCCAGCATACCGATCCACAGGCCGCGGAGCATCTGGCCCCGGGACAGGGCGGCGATGACGGTGAGGGCGAAGAGGATGATGAGGAACTTCTCCACAGCAGAGAACTTGATGGCCCAGCCGGCCAGGATGGGGGTGAAGAGGCCAGCACCACCAGGGAGATCATGCCGCCCATGAAGGAGGAGGTGACGCCGATTTTCAGGGCGCGTTCTCCCTCGCCCCGCAAGGCCATTGGGTGTCCGTCGAAGGTCGTACACACCGACGACGGGGTGCCGGGAATGTTGATGAGGATGGCGGGGACCAGGCCGCCGGAGATGCCGCCCACATAGAGGCCCAGCAGCAGATAGAGGGCCATCTCCATGGGTAGGCGTAGGTCAGGGGAGGAACACGGCCACGGGCCATGGTGGCCGTCATGCCGGGGATGGGCGCCGAAGATGATGCCGATGACGACGCCGAACAGGGCCACGGCGATGTACTCCGGGGCCGATCACGAAGGGCAGTTCAAATCCCATGAATCACACCAGCCTTTCTTTAGTAGAGAATGAAGCCCAGGGACGGAATCTCAATGGTGAGGAGACCGGAGGGCAGGGTGATGGCGAACGCGGTGCCGGGAACACAACGCTGATAATCAGGCAGGCCACCACGGAGATGATCAGGCTGGTGATGTGGTACCTGGGGTTTTTCAACTGCGCCTTGTTGGAAACAGGGTGTTGAACAGGAACAGGCAGATGATGGACCAGAAGGTGAAGCCCAGCTTGTCCAGCAGGAAGAAGTAGACCACCATCAGGGCGATCGTACCCCAGAATTTGAACTTGTCGTAGTGTTCCACGAAGAAGCGGCCGGGCTTGACAAAAAAGCCCTTGCCCGCCTTGATCCGGGCCCGCCCCTCCAGGGCGATCAGCAGGGCGCCCAGAATCACCAGAATTCCAATGGTGATGATGGGGAAAATCCAGTGCTGGGTTGAATACTCCACATTGATACGCATCTTATTACCTCTCTTTCGCAGGGTGGTATCACGGAATATCACCCCGCTGAAGCGCCAACCGCCGGCTGGGCTTCAACGGGGTGACACTCCAACAGATATTAGGTCAGCTCGTCCAGGCCGGGGGCCACGTCGATGATCTCCTGGCCCGATGTCCCGCTTGTCGCTGATGAACTGGCGGGAGGCCTCCAGATCCGCCTCCTCGGCGGTGACGGCGCTGTAGAGCAGGCCGGCCATCTCAGCCGGAAATCGGGGTTCTCACAGACCTTCTGCATGGCGGCGGCGATCTCATTCAGAATGCCCTCGTCCATGTTCTGGGGAAGAGCATGAAGAAGTCCTTGTTGAAGTCGAAGGGCTCGCCGTTGAAGGTGATGCCGTCGTCGGCCATGGAGATAACGCCGCTGCCCTCCAGGTTGCCGCAGGTGTCAAAGGCTTCATGGCAAGCAGCTGGGGTCCACGCCCTCCTTGGTGAACTCCACGCAGGAGGAATAGTCGGCGTAGATGATGTCGGTGTTGCCGTCCCAGAGGCGCTGCTTCTTCTCGTCGGTGGTGCCGCCCACCAGGGCCTTGATGCGGCTGGCCACCTCGTCGCCGTACTGCTCCTGAACCCACATATACCACACCACAAAGTCCAGGTGGGAGGCGGAGCCGGACTCAATGTTCACCCGCAGCTCCTCACCGGGGTTATCGGCCAGCCACTGGGCGGCCTCATTCAGGTTGTTGTAGGGGGCGTCGGCCTTGGCCACAAAGCAGCCGCCAGGGTTGACGCCGATGCGGGGGCCGACGGTCAGGTTCTCCAGGGCGTAGTCCTCACTGACCGCGCCGAAGAGTACGCTCAGGAACGCCATGTCGTGGAACATCATGATGGTGGTGCCGTCGCCCTTGGCCTTGGAGATGGTGTCCAGCGCCTGGGCGTTGCCGATGGCGTCCACCTTGCCGTTGAAGCCCATCTCCTCGCCCAGATAGCGGGTGACCATGTCGGCGATCATGTAGGAGTCGCCGCCGGTGGAGGTGGAGCCGATGACCACGCGGACACGCTTGCCCTTCAGGCTGCTCTCGCCGGAGGCGGCGCTGCCGGTCGCCTCGGTGCCGGGATCGCCGGTGGAGGGGGAGTGCCGGTTTCCGTGTTAGAGGGGGTGCCGCCGCAGCCGGCCAGCAGGCCGACTGCCATGGAGGCGGAAAGGAGCAGAGCCGTCAATTTCCTGAACTTCATTGTTCAATTCCTTCCTTTCGTTCGGTTCATTCACTGGGGATGTTCCGTGCTTGCTTGCGGGGGATGGGGGCGCTTCACTACCGTGGCACTATGATAGCAGGCCGCGGCATGGGTTTTCCATTCGCAAAAGGCAATGAAATGGGAGAGCAAATTTGTAAACTCTGTGTGGGTTTCAGAAAAATGAATTTAAGATTTCAAAAATACCCGTTCTACGTTTCAAATATGGAAGATTTGTTTCGCTTAGAACTGTAAATTTATAGAAATTATCGGTTGATTTTTATAGTTTGTCAGAAAAAAACAAGTATAATTTGTGCAAAACAGATAAGAGTAGGCGCGGTTCGTCCTCCGCCTGCTGCTCCTTGTGCGGAACAAAAATCTCTGTTACACTGAACATGAATACAAAGTTTTTGTACTGTTCTGGTCAAAAGGAGTGTCACACCATGAAATCAGAATCTGCGGAGCTGGTAAGCGGCCTCATCCGCCAATACCGCCGCCTGCGCCTGCTCTACCTGGGTTATCTGGCGGCGGCCGTCCTGGCGCTGGTCTTCTTCTTTGTGGACAAGCGCGTTACCCTGGCGCTGGTGGCGGCCAGCCTGGTCTACCACCTGGTGGTGGTACGGAGGGCGGGGAAGGCCTACCAGCGGGCCTTTGTCCACGCCTGCGGCCAGTGTACCCTGGCCCGGCGCCTCCAGGACGCCCGCCACACCGAAGCGCCCACCCTGGAGGAGGGGGAGCTGCGCCGCGCCCGCCTGGTCGCCGCCAACGACGCCAAGGGCTCCGTCCTGGTGCGGGAGGGCGGCTCCCGGTACCTACCACGGCCGCCGTGTGCGCCTGGGTGACGCCGGGTTTACCCATTCCTTCTCCATGGAGGGGAAAACCCACCACGAGTTCGTGGTGGGCACCTGGGTGACGGTGGAGCTGGGGAAGGACACCGGGCTGGACTGGCGGCTCATCCACGAGCGGGTGATGATGAAGCCGTCCCGGGACGCCATGCTGCGCCGGGAGAGCGGGCTGCGGCGGGTGGTGGGCTTCGGCCCCGACTGGATGGAGGACGGCACCGGGTTTGCCCTCCGGCCGGAGGGCAAACCCGACGTGCCCGGTGACGCCTTCCTCGCCGCCCTGCGCCGGCTGTCCGCCGCCACCGACAAGCCCCTGGCCGTCTGCGTCCAGGGAGACCGCCTCCATGTCTTTGTCACCAACCGTATCCTGGGCCAAAAGGTATCCAGCCGCGTCCCGCCGAGCGCCGCCGTGGCCGAGGTGGATTTTCTCCCCGAGCTGGACGGAATTCTCAAGGCCTCGGACGCCCTGGTATAAAACTTCATGCGCCAAGAGCGCACCACGAAAACGGGCAAAGGCTTGTGGCGCATGAAGTTTATGCGCATATGGGCCGTCCCGGCCCATGCGCTTTGATTTCATGGCCGTGCCGCTGAAAGCGGCACATAATAACCACCTTTTGCTATGCTTTGCATAGCAAACAGCAGACAGGAGGTGCGCCCCGGTATCGCCGGGGGCGCACCCTGTCCTGTTGTTGGTCTGAAGCCCTCGAATCGGTCGCGGATGCCATACTGCTTCATCCGCCGCCAGAGGGTGGTTTTGCTGATGCCAAGCTCGGCGGCGGCCGCGGCCCGGCTGCCGCCGTTGCGGGAGAGCACCTCCGCCAGCCGGGCGGCCTCGGGGGAGACGGCGGCGGGGAGGGCCTGCCCCTGGGCGCGGACCACCGGGAGGGGATAGAGCTCCTCCAGCAGGGAGCGCACATAGCCGTCGTTTACCGTGCGGGCGGGGGCGGTGAGCACCATGCGCTCCAGAAAGGCGCGGAGCTGGATGTAGTTGCCCGGCCAGGGGTAGTCCATGAGCAGCCGCCGGGCCTCCCTGGTGAGCACCACATAGCGGTTGAACTTCACCACGCAGTCGTCCAGGCACATGTCGATGGCCTGGTTCAGATCGTCCGGGCGGGTGCGCAGGGGCGGCAGGCTCAGCCGCAGGGGGGTGAGCAGATAGTAGAGCTCGGGCTGAAAGACGCCGGCCTCCAGCTTGGGGGCCAGGTCCCCGGTCAGGGAACCGATGACCCGCGCCGCCACCGGGGTGGGGGTGTTCCCTCGCCCTGCACATGCACCACGCCCTCGCGGAGCAGACGGCAGAGCACCCGCTGCCCGCCGGGCGTGAGCTGGTCCAGGTTGTCCAGATAGAGCGTTCCGGTGTCCGCCGCCTTGCCCGCCCGGGACAGGGCGGCTTCCTGCTCAGGGAGTGGGCCGCGCAGTCGAAGGGTCACGAAGGGGCCCTTGGAGCAGGGGCTGGCGTTGTGGATGCTCTGGGCAAAGAGGGACTCTGCCGCTGCCCACCTCGCCGTAGACCAGGATGGGCTGCCCGGTTTCGGCAAAGGTGCGGGCCAGCTTTACCAGGCGGGACATCTCCCGGCTGGTGTGGTTCACGTCTTCAAACCGGCCGTGGGCCAGATAGCGCTGAAGCCGGTAGCGTTCCCGCAGAGCCCGCTCTCCCTGGCGCTCCATCTTCTGCATCTCATAGAAGGAAAATACCATGCCCTCCCCGGCGTCCCAGTCCGCCACGGGGGCGGCATTGGCCACCACGTGCACCCCCGCCACGTTGAGCACGGAGAAGTAGAGCTCCCGCCGCTGGGCCAGCGCGTCGGCCCAGAACTCGGCGTCCTCCCGGGGCATCAGCGTGGAAAGAGGGAGTCCCACCAGCTTCTCCCGCTCCTGCTCCAGGATCTTACAGGCCACGTCGTTGCTCTGGACGATGATTCCCCGGGCGTCCAGCTCCAGAATCCCGTTGAAGGAGTAGTCCAGCAGAACTTGCAGGTGGGCCGTGTTGCGGCGCTCGGCGTCGGCGACCTGCCCCACGTTGCGGGCGTGGAGCAGGCTGGTGCGCAGGGAGTCCTCCGTCCCGTCGAAAAAGAGGGTGCGCTTGCCCAGCCGGCGGCAGTAGGCATTGACAAAGTCGCCGCCCAGAATGACATCCATCCCGTCGGCCACCGCCTGCTCCGCCCCGCGCTCCATCTCCGACAGGCCGGAGATAAAATAGGTGTGCAGCTCTATGTCGAAAATCTCCTCAAAGCCCTGAATATTCCCCACCATGTTGGGGATGGTCACCACACCGATCTTCGGCCGCTCCAGATGGGAGACCAGGCTGCGGGCCCGGTGGAGCAGCCGGGCGATCTCCAGGCCGGTGAGCTGGATCTCCACCACCGGGAAGTCGGTGTGCTCCTTGAGAATGGACGCCTGGCGGCCTCGGGCCACCAGGATGTCGGCGCCTGCGCGCCGACAATCCTCCATGAGGTCTAGAATCCGCTCGGTGGGGACGGACTGGTTGAGCACCACATCCATCTCCAGCTCCCGGGCGATCCGCCCGGCGGGCTCCACCATCTCCTCACGGGGGAGCAGGAGCGCAAATCTCGCCATGTCGATTCCTCCTTCTGCTTCGTTCTCATCTTACCCCAAGGAAAGGCCGGTTGTAAAGATTGTAAAGCGGGAGATGGCGCGGCTGAAAAATCTCATGCCAGAGGGTTCAGAGAGAGATTGAGCGTGTGAAGGAGTGCCAGGGGAATCAAACGGCGCGGCCGGGACAGAGAAAATCCGTCCCGGCCGCGCCGTGTCTCTGAAACGATATGTGGAATCGCAGGGAAACCGGAAATCAGCGGACCAGGCAGGGGCGCTTGGGATCGAAGGTCCAGCCGGGGATCAGGTACTGCATGCCAACGGCGTCGTCCCGGCCGCCCAGACAGTTGTCCAGGTAGAGCTGGTGGGCCTTCTGGAGCTGCTCCCGGTCCAGCTCCACGCCCAGGCCGGGCCGCTCCGGCAGATTGATGCAGCCGTCCACGATCTGCAGCGGCGCCCTGGTCAGGCGCTCCAGCCCCTCCTGCCAGATCCAGTGGGTGTCGATGCCGTTGAGCTTGCCGGGCACCGCCGCGGCGCACTGGGTCATCATGGCCAGGGAGATATCGAAGTGGTTGTTGGAGTGGCAGCCCCACATCAGGCCGAAATCATTGCACATCTGGCCCACCCGGACGGAGCCCGCCATGGTCCAGAAGTGAGGGTCGGCCAGGGGGATATCCACACTGCGCAGGGCGATGCAGTGGCGCATCTCCCGCCAGTCGGTGTCAATCATGTTGGTGGCGGTGGGCATGCCGCTCTCCTGGCGGAACTCCGCCATAATTTCGCGGCCGGAGAAGCGGCCCTCGGCGCCGCAGGGATCCTCGCAGTAGGCCAGAACCTTCTTCAGCTCAGGGGCAAGGGCCAGCGCGTCCTTCAGCAGCCAGCCGCCGTTGGGGTCCAGGGTAATGCGGGCCTTGGGGAAGGCCTCCTTCAGAGCCTGGACGGCCTTCAGCTCCTCCCTGCCGTCCAGCACGCCGCCCTTGAGCTTGAAGTCTTCAAAGCCGTACTTTTCGTAGGTGGCCCTGGCCAGCGCCACAATGGCGTCGGGGGTCAGCGCCTCCTCGTGGCGCAGGCGGTACCAGTCGCAGTCGGGTCGGGCTCGGGTGGTAGGGCAGATCGGTCTTTTGCGGTCGCCCACGTAGAACAGATAGCTCAGAAAGCGGACCCTGTCCCTCTGGATGCCGTCGCCCAGCAGGGCGGCCATGGGCACCTCCAGATACTGGCCCAGCAGGTCCAGCAGGGGGAGTCTCCACCGCGGTGACCACGTGCACGCCAGTGCGCAGGTCAAAGGTCTGCTGGCCCCGCACGTCGTCCTTAATATTGGCCGTGAGCCACTCGTTGAGCCTCCGCAGGGTCATCTTGTAGTCGGCCACGCTGGTGCCCTCCACCAGGTGCTTCACGTTCTCCAGGGCGCGGGTGATTTTCTGGCCGCCGGGGACCTCGCCAATGCCGGCATTGCCCCGGTCGTCAGTGAGCACCACAATGTTGCGGGTGAAATAGGGGGCGTGGGCGCCGGAGAGGTTGAGCTCCATACAGTCCTTGCCGGCCACGGGATAGACCTCCATGGCGGCCACTTTGGGGGTATTGGCCATTACAATGCACTCCTTTGTTCCAATTCAGGTGAGTTGGCGGATACGCCTCGGTAGTGAGCGCCCGGCCCTCCTTCAGGACGGAATACATTCCTGACACTGTGGCTGCATTTTATCACGGCCCTCCCAAGAAGGCAAACGGATTAAACTGATCGCTCAATTAGGAAAACTAATTTATTTTGATATTTTGCCATAGTGTTTCTAATCCTGCTGTCCCTGCGGCATCGAACCCCACCACAGGCGCGCTTATCCGCTTTTTCTGTTAAAGTGATTAAAAAAACGAATTTGAGTGCCGGATAGTTTGGTGGTAAGATCAAATGTGCTGCTGGTGTTTCCACTGCTTTAGCTTCACGACCGAACGCCATCCACAAGAAAAAAGGAGGAATCTCTGTATGAAGCACCGCATTCAAATGAGAGCCGCCGCCTCGGCGCTGGCCGCATGCATATGCCTTTCGGTTCTGCCCGGCGCGCTGGCCGCAGAACCCGGACGGGTCAAGGCCCCCGGCAGGACGGAGATGGAGCACGGGCCAGTGAGCACCGAGTTTGCCAGTACTCGCCTTGCTTTTGCGGTCTCTGATCCGGTGACCAACGCCGACGATACCGTTACGCTGGACGTAGCCTACGCCGACAGCCAGGGCACCAAGCACGAGAGGGGCACCCCCACCGGCATGACCGAGACCGACGTGGCGCTCATTACGGTGGCGGACAATCCGGTGGCTGCCGGCTCCACCATTGAACTGTGCTACAACGAACAGGGTGAGCTGATCAACATCAAAAATATCTACTGGCGTACCATGTCCGACCTGGCACCGTCTATTTCGACACCATGAAGTACGGTGCCGAGCTCTCCCCGGTGAACGGCGAACCCGGCGCCATGCTGGCCACCGGCTGGCTCACCGCCAAGTCGGGCAATCAGATCACCGTGGGCGACCTGGATCTCTTTGACGAGACCTACACACCTGGCCCCGGACGTGAAGGTCTACGAGTTCAACACCGACACCAGCACCCTCACGGCTAGGCGGCTCAGCGACGTACCCGTCACTCAGAAAACCGACGGCGAATTCTACAAGACCGCCAACCGTCAGCAGGTTATGGTGGTCTTTGACCAGAACTACCGCAACGCTGAACAGGCCGAGGTGGTGGAACTGTACTACATCACCCCCCAGCCCACCATTGACGAGAAGTACCTGTATCCCACTGACCACATGCCCATCGACAGCTTTATGACCGAGAACGACGGCAAAACTGTGGCCAAGCCCACGGCGGCCGCATGGCTCACCGCCACGGAGTCCTTTGCCATCATCCCTGACCGGCTGTACTACGTGGGCGACAACGAGGTGGCCATCTATCTGACCCAGGCCGACGACGGTACCCTCATCCTCCTAGACGCGGGCTGGCCCGCCAGTGGGTACCAGTACTGGCGGAACATAGAGGCCATGGGCTTCGACCCCAGACATTGACTATATCCTCCTGACTCACGGCCACGGCGATCAGTACGGCACCGGCGCCGAGCTGGACACCATGATCAAAAACGCCGGTGGAGACCCGTGGTTTACGAGTGCTACGAGGACACCTACGGTTACGATATCTACGGCTTCCCTGAGATCACCGGTATCATTGAGGATACCCCGGTACTCAACGCCGTGGACAAGTTCTACATCAATGATACGTGGATGGAGTTTGACGGCAGCGTGCGCATCAAACCCGTTCTTACCGCCGGCCACACCAACGGTACTGACTCATTTATCTTCGAGCTGACCGACCCTGCCACCAACGAGACGCTCACTATCTCCTACCTGGGCGGCTACGGCGTCAACGGCAACACCAAGTACGACCCCGACGACGACCCGGAGAACCGGGGTTATCTGCGCCTGTCCTTCCAGTACGGCCTGCGCTACCTGCAGCAAACTGTGGAGCCGGACTACATGATTCCTCAGCACACCAACCAGTACCCCATGCTGGAGATCAACAAGGCCGCCGAGGAGAAGGGCATCCCCTTCCTGGAGGCCGTGAACCGCGGCAGCTATGAGTGGGTAAACTTCCTGGAAAAGCGCCAGGCGGTTATCACCTACGAGGATTACTACCAGAACTGGAAGGCAGATCCCAAGGACGAGTTCGGCACGGAAATCACCGTTACCGACGCGGAGCTCCAGACCATTGAGGCCGCAGGTCCCTACCGCCGCGAGGGAGGCACCTACCAGATCACCCTCACCGATGGCGGTAGGATCATCCAGGGCTTTAACCGCTATATGAACCAGACCGACAAGCTCTCCGGCGTGGAAAACGCCCAGGGCCAGGACGTGGGGCGACGGCATCTTCATCCTGAAGGATTCCTTTACCCACGATCCCGACGCCTGGTATGTCCAGGTGGGCGCCCGCGTCAGCGACGGCTATGATGGAAGCTGCGCCGGAGGACCCATTGAGAGCGTCCATGACAATTGGTTTGAGATCCTCCGTACCGAGCGCCTGGACAGCCGGGAGGAGGCCGAGGCTCTGCTGGCCCAGCTTCAGTCCGGCGCTACCTACACTGTGACCCTGGACCAGTCCAGTGAGATTCAGCTGGCTGACAATCTGACCGATACCTTCCAGCCTGCCGCTTTACGGACCTTCACCGACGCCCGCCACCACTGGGCGGCCGGGGCCGTGGCGTTCGTCTCCAGCCAGGGGCTGCTGCAGGGCACCGGCGCCTCCACCTTCGCCCCCGGGCAGCCCATGACCCGCGCCATGCTGGTCACCGCCCTGTGGCGGGAGGCGGGCTCCCCCGTGGTGAACTATGCCATGGACTTTGACGACGTGGACGAGGACCAGTGGTACACCGAGGCGGTGCGCTGGGCGGTATCCAAGGGCATCGTCGCCGGCACCGGCAAGGGCTTCTCTCCTGATGCCGCCCTCACCCGCGAATCTCTGGCCGCCATTCTCTTCCGCTACGCCGGCGGACAGGTGAGCGCGGACCAGTTGGGCGGCTATGCCGACGGTAGCCGGCGTTAGCGCCTGGGCCAGAGAGGCCATGAACTGGGCGGTGGCACAGGGCCTGATCACCGGTAAATCGGGCGGCCGGCTGGATCCCGGCGGCACGGCCAGCCGCGCTGAGGTGTCCGCCATCCTCATGCGCTACGTGCAGAGCGCCCAGGCCTAACGCCTTTTTCGGGGATTCTCCCCAGCTGCGTGCCGGGGTGAATTCCTGACGCGGGAGGATGTTCAGGCCATTGACTTAGCCTTTCTGCCGAGCGGTTCAATTTTATGAAGCTGCGGACGCGGCGAGGGATGGTCTATGATGTGTAGTATCCGCCGCTGCGTCTTGCGCGGTGAAAAACGCCTCTGAGGGAGGAGAAGGTTCATGGAATCCATCATTTTAAATCTGCTTAACCTGACCGGGGAGGAGCGGGCGGCCTTTGCCGTCCTGGCCCCCAGCGGTTCCACCCCGACGGGGCCGGACTGACGGTGGGACTGGCAGTCCGCCCAGGTAACTGGGCAACCCGCCGCCGGAGTGCCTGCGGGGAGCACCGCCCTGCGCTGGCTCCACACCCGCAGTGCCGGGGTGGACCCCTATACCGCCCCCGGCGTCCTGCCCTCGGAGGCGGCGCTGACCTGCTCCACCGGGGCTTATGGCCATTCGGTGTCAGAACACCTGTTCGCACTGCTGCTGGCGCTTATGAAGCGCCTGCCCAGTTACCGGGACCAGCAGAACAGGGCGCTTTGGAGGGACCTGGGCCCTGTCAAGACTCTGCTGGGCGCTCAGGTGCTGGTGGTGGGCACCGGCGACCTGGGCAGCTCCTTCGCCCGGTTGTGCCAGACCCTGGGGGCCAGCACCAGCGGCGTGCGGCGGGACCCGGCCAAGCCTGCCGCGGGCATCGAGCGCATGTACGGCTTCGAAGCGCTGGACACGCTGCTCCCCGCGGCGGACGTGGTGGCCCTAACGCTGCCTCAAACCCCCGGCACCGTCCGTCTCTTTGACAAGGCGCGGCTGCTGCGCATGAAGGGGGACGCCATCCTCCTCAACGGCGGCCGGGGGAGCTGCGTGGACGGCCAGGCCCTGGCGGAGGTGCTGGCGGATGGCCGCCTGTGGGGCGCGGGCCTGGATGTCACTGACCCGGAGCCCCTTCCGCCGGAGCATCCGCTGTGGCGGCAGCCCAGGGCGCTCATCACACGCCCCACACCGCCGGAGGAAACCACCTGGCGGACACCGAGCGCCGCATCGCCCGCATCGCGCTGGACAACCTGCGCCGCTATCTGGCGGGGGAGGCGCTGCGCAACCGCGTTCGCTGAAACGCCCCCTACAGAAGCTGTCGGCGCAGCTCCTCCGGCGACAGGGGAGAGAGGGCAGCCGGGGGAATGTCAAACACGGTTTTACAGCCCGCCTGTCCCGCCCGGCCCAGGCGAAAGGCGGCTCGGGCAAAGGCGGTCAGGACACAGGCGGTGAACTCCGGGTTGGAGTCCAGCGTCAGTTTGAATTCCACCAGGGCCCGGTTCTGTTCCTGCCGGCCCGTGCGGCCGCCGCGGAAGACAAAGCCGCCGTGGGGCAGGCCGCCGTGGTCCCGGAGCAGCTCCTCCTCAGAGAGAAAGTGCACCGTGGGTGTCGTAGTCGGCAAGTAGTGGGGCATGGTGATGATCGCCTGCTCGATGCGGGCCCGGTCGGCCCCCTCCTCCGCCACCACAAAGCACTCCCGCATGTGCTTCTGCCGGGTGGTCAGCGCCGGATTGGCGCCGCTGCGCACCGCATCCAGGGCGGCGGGGACCGGGATGGTGTACTGCCGCGCGTCCCGGACGCCGGGGATGCGGCGGACGGCGTCGGAGTGGCCCTGGCTGACCCCCCGGCCCCAGAAGGTGTAGCTCTCCCCGCAGGGCAGCACCGCCGCGGCCAAGGCCCGTACCAGGGAAAAGAGGCCGGGGTCCCACCCCGCGGAGATGATGGCCGTCTTCCCGCCGGCCCTGGCCGCGGCATCCACGGCGGCAAAGTGGGCGGGAATGTTCGCGTGGGTGTCGAAGCTGTCCACCAGGTGAAAGCGTCCGGCGTACCTGGGGCTCTGCTCCGGAAGGTCGGCGGCGCTGCCGCCGCAGAGCAGCAGCACGTCGACGGCGCCCTCCATCCCGTCCAGGGCGTCCAGCGGATACACGGGTACGCCGGGCGTCTGGAGTGTGAGGCTGGAGGGCGGGCGTCGGGTAAACACGCCCACCAGCGCCATGTCCGGGTTCTGCCGCAGCGCGTATTCCACGCCGCGCCCCAGGTTGCCGTAGCCCACGATACCGATTCGGATCTGATCCATATGCTCTCCTCCCCCGGCGGCGGCCAGCGCCGGTTTGATTTGGCGGCGGGAACCGTCTGGCTTCCGCCATTCTATCCTATGCGCGACAGGGGCCAAAAACGAGGGCTGCCGGGGAGAAACGGAAAAACAGACTGCGCGCGCCGCCTGGGAGACAGGCGGCACGCGCAGTCATTTTTGGAAGGGAAGCTCAGCCGAGGTATCTCTGGAGCATGACGGCGACCTCAGCCCGGGAGGCAGTGCCGCCGGGGTCCAGAAGGTTCCCCTTCTTGCCGGTGATGACGCCCTGCCCCACGGCCCAGCTCATGGCCTCCGCAGCCCAGGAGGAGACCGCCTTGCTGTCGGCAAAGGCGCTCAGCTCCGCAGAGCCGGCGTCAGCGCCGGACGCGCGGTAGAGCATGACGGCCAGCTGCTCGCGGGTGATGGAGCCGTTGGGGGCGCTTCCGTCGGAGATGCCGTTTTCCTTGGCCCAGGCCATGCCCTTTTCGTACCAGGTGCCGCCGCCGGAGGTGCTCACGCCGTCCTGGCGGGCCAGGATGGTCATCATCATACCCCGGGTGGTTGGGGCGGCGGGGGCAAATGTGGTGCGGGAGGTGCCGGCCATGAGGCCGTTCTCCACCGCATAGGCAATGCCGCCGGCGGCCCAATGGCTTGCGGGGACATCGGTGAACCCGGTGCCGCCGGTGCTCATTTTGGCGTAGATGGCATTGGTCACATAGCGGTAGTCGTCCTGCTGGTGGGCGCGGTTGTTGACGGAGTTGGCAAAGATGGTGAGATCCATGCCGTCCCGCTCCAGGGCGATGGCCTCCACAAAGCCGTCAATGGGAGTCCCGTTCTCGTTGAGGCAGCAGCCGGCGATAAAGCTGTCCTGCTCCGCGGCCTGGATGAGCACCGTGGCCCCAGCGGGGACGGAGGTGAGCACGCCGCAGCTATAGGTATACAGCACATAGTCGCCGTCGGCGGCGTAGCTGGCGGTGATCAGGCTGTCGCTGGGGTAGGTGACGGTATGGAGGGCCTCCATGCCCAGGGTGGTGTAGGTCAGGTCGGTGACCAGGTTGTTGGAGATGTACTCCAGCGGGTCGGAGCCGGTGGCGATGGTAGGGGGTGCCGGCCGTTGACAGCGGCCACGGCGGCGCCCTTCTCCCTGATCCAGGGGCTACGTTGCCCACGATGATGTCCGCCTTGGCGGATCGTCGTGACGGTGAAGCCCAGCTGGTCGATGTAGGTCTCTATGTCGTAGTTGGAGGTGCCGTTGCTGTAGACGTTGCGGTAGTTCCGGAAGCCGTAGCCGTCGCGGAACCACTGGGCGAAGTAGCCCTCCCGTGATGCTTGGCACCGGAGAATGCGTCATAGCGGCCTGCGAGGAAGAGCGTGGGCTTCCGGATGGCGCTGGCCGCGGGGGCCTCGGCCGTCCGGGTGGCGGAGAGCACAAAGTCGTCCGCAACCGTCTCGTAGCTGGCAAGGGAGAGAGCAAAGTCGCCCTTGTGGTCGCCGGAGGTGATGAGGCTTACGGTGCGGCCGGCATCCAGCAGGGCGTTGACCGCGCGGACCGCCTCGCTGCCGTTGTTGGAGAGGATGACCACGTCGCCCGCCGTGCCGGTGAGCTGGGATCTGCCGGTCACCGTACTCACCTCGGTGAGCTTGCCGGCAAAGGCGCCCTCTGCGGCGATGGGGATGCAGTCAAAGCCGCGCATGGCGGGGAAGTTGGTAACCGACTCGGAGTACAGATCGGGGAAGCCGGAGGCGGAGGCGTCGGCGCCCTCCCACAGGACGGCGTTGGCGTAGTTCCGCTTGGCCTGATGCATGTCCACCACCAGGGAACCGGCCCTGTAGGTGACGCCGCCCACGGCGGTGTCCGTGTCCAGCGAGGATACCCTTACGCCGTTGCGCAGCAGGAACCGGCCCATCGCATAGGCGTCGGCGGGATCGCGCTGGGAGGCGGCGTCCACGGGGAGCACATAGTACTCGGGGAAATAATTGTCGTTCTCCTCGTAGGGGACGCGCCAGGTATCGGACTGCAACTGCTTGTTGTTCACATCCACATACCACTTTTTCCATGCTGTCCCGGTGATCTTCGTTCTCCATGCCCCGGCGGAAGAACTCCAGTTGGTTGTGGTAGATGTCGTCCTTGTGCTCCATGACGTAGTCGATCAGGCCGTAGACGCCGTACTCGAACAGGTCGGTGGATGCCTCGTTGTTATAGGGGGTCTCAATGGTGTAGCCCAGGGAGCCGCAGTTGAGCATGGCGTAGCTGGGGCCGTAGTTGGTACACAGGTCGTCCCAAGCGGACCAGTGCATGGTGGAGGGGTCGTAGTCATCCCGCAGAGGCATGTAATAGGACCAGTACAGGGTGTCGGGATGCTCCTCCGGGTGGCCGACATGGTGCCCAGGGCAGCCGTGCCGAAGGCCTCGGAGCCCAGCGCAAAGTTCTTCACCAGCAGGTCGTATTCCAGGTTGGGCTCGTGGGGCGGGGGCAGGGCTCCACCAGGAATTCGGTCATGTAGCCGTGCAGCTCGGCGAATACCACCGGGTTCCAGTCGTTGATCACCTGGACCAGATTGGTAGTCTCGTTCTGGGTCTGGTTGGAGGCGTCCCGGTTCAGATCAAAGCCGTTGTCGTTGCGGCGGGTATTGTAGGTGCGCCCGTCCGGGTTCTCATTGGGGCAGATGACAAAGATGATGTCGTCCAGAATGTCGTCCACCTTCAGCGTGATGTCGCCGCTGATGGTATAGAGCTCACTGGCATCGTTGACGCCGGTGTTGTCCTGAATGTTGCCCTCCGCATCCCTGGTAAACTTCTGGGAGCCCAGGCCGGTGATGCCCAGGTCCAGCACGTCGGGGGCGAACATCTCCGAGATGTCCACACTCTTGTCCTTGAAGCCGGTGAGGGTGTTGTAGGTAACGGTCTCCCTGTGTAGCCAGGGCGCGCGGACGTTGAGCTGGGCGTCCACGCCGGGGTCCTCGTCGGGGTGGACGTTGTTGAGGAAGAAGGGCACGCGGTAGTCGCCCATGGAGCCCTTCTCCAGCTTGTCCTGGAGGGAGGCGGGGTCGGCCTCGGCGATGGCGTTCATGGCCTGGAAGGCGTCCACTGACGCCTTGCTGTCGGACAGGGTGACGTAATACTGATCCCGGCCGCCCTCGCTCTGGCCGAAGGTGGTGACGGTGATGTACCGGCCGGGAGCGCCTCGTCGATGATGTCCTGGATGGACTCGTCAATGTCGTCGTAGCGGACGTAGCTGTCATAGGCATTCACCGTCATGTCCGTCTCCGCCACTACGGTATCACCGCTCCGGGCGGACAGGGTGTACGTGCCGATAAAGCTGGGCCAGGCATTCCGGTTTTTGGAGGAGTCGCCGTTGATGCCGGTAAAGGAACCGGCGGTAAAGGGCAGGGTCACGGTGACCTTGCCGCCGCTGGACGACGCGGCTGCATCGCCCAGGGTGAACAGTGCGTCGCCTCCTTCGCCGTTGTTCCAGACCTGCCAGCGGTCCAGGCGGTCGCCTGGGTAGTAATAGGGATAGAGCGTCCCGTCCTGGAAGCCCTCTTCCCGGGTGAGGTACCAGGTAAGGCCGGCGGCCCAGGCATCGGGAGAGGCGTCCCCCAGTACCGAGGCGTCTACGGTGAGGGTGGCGGTAAAGGCTTGATCCCGGTCAACCAAAGCGAGCGTAGAATCCGAAACGGTGAGTACGGAAGGGGCGGGCGTTTCGGCCGCGGAGGAAATGGCGCTGACGGAAAGCAGCATGCTCAGAGCCAGGAGAAGGGAGAGGGTCCGGACTGCGCGGTGGATACGCATGGTCATGGTCGAGGCCTCCTTCATGAAATGTGGTTCTCAAGCTTCCTCCATGGAAGAAATCTTACTGCTGTTGCTGCACCGGAATCGATCCCCCTTCCTGTAACAGTACTATGACAATAGGATAGCATGGGGTGGAAAAACGTCAATATAGGAAAGGTGTAGATGCAATTTCTTGTATATATTTTACAATGGCCTGCTGTCAAAAAGCATGCGGAGAGAGAAACAGAGTGAAATCCAGATTTTGCTGGAAAGCAGTTTGAAAATACGGTAAAATATCCCCCAAAGGGCTGGCCGTGACACCCGCGGAGCCGGAGCACAACGGAAAGGACGGAAGGGACATGCTGTATGAGACAATCGCGTTTCCGACAATGCGCCGCTGCAGTGCAGTATCGTGGAGGTGGAGGAATACCCCTTTCATATGCACGACGACGTTCTGGAGATCATGTTTGCCCTGGAGGGCTCCTTTGAGCTCACAGTGGTCAACAACGTGCTGGACATGAAGGCCGGGGATATTTACGTGAGCTGTCCGCGGGAGCTGCACCGGCTCTGCGCCTATCCCCACACCCGGGGGACGGTGATGCTGCTGCACATCAATGTGGAGGCATACCGGGCGGAGTTTCCGGACCTGCGGACCTACCAGTTTGCCAACAGTGCCCTGGAGAACAATACCGCGGGAATCCAAATGCTGGGCAGCTATCTGAAAAAGCAGCTCCCCAGGCTGCTGGACCGGACGGGGACGGAGACGGCTGCCTACAGGGAGGTGGGGGAGAAGATTCTCAACACTCTCATCAAGGAGTTCCAGTGCTATTATCTGGGCAGCGGCTTTCCCGAGTTCAACAACGCCTACAAGGGAAACGAGCTCCAGCTCCGGCGCATCCGCCGGATCACGGACTACATCTACCGCAACTACAACAAGCCTATCCGCATTGAGGATGTGGCGGCCATGGAGCACATCAGCGCCAACCACCTGACCAACATTCTCAAGAATGGCTGCGGCGTGGGCTTCCGGACCTTCCTGAACATGGCCCGTGTGGAGAAGTCGGCGGCCATGCTGCTGGAGGGGGGCAAGGGGCTCCAGACCATCGCCTACGAATGCGGCTTTTCCAAGTACAAATATTTCAGCGACAGCTTTGAAAAGAGCTTTCGCACCACGCCACAGCAGTACCGGCGCAGGTACCAGAGCCGCACCATTGCGGTGCAGGCATATAGCTGCAGGGCACTGGAGGGGCAGGAGCTGGAGCTCCTGCTGCAAAAATTCTGCCGGAAGTCGGAGGAGATCTCGCTGGACTGGGGCGGACGGTATGAGGAGAAGCCCCTCCGGAGGCCCCGGTGCGTCAGCCTGGCGGGTGCCGCCTACGACCACATCACCTGCTTTCCGGAGCTGCGGCGGCTGCGGGAGGAGCTGGGGCTGGACACCGTTGCGCTTGATCTGGACTTTCTGCGCCGTTACCGGAACAGCCCCAGAGTGCTGAACTATATCCTGAATGATCTGTGGTCGCTGAGAATGAGGCTGCGGGTCTGTGTGCCGCCGGGGGAGCCGCTCCGGGGGCTGAGGGAGGAGTTGGAGCCCCTGCGGGAGCGGTTTCTGCGGCCCGGCGGTGAACTGGAGGTGATCGTTCCGGCGGCTCCCGGGGAGGAGGAGCGGGCCAGGACTCTGGCGGAGGCCCTGTCCGCCTTCCGGCTTCCGGTGCGCGTCACCGGGGCAGAGCACCGGCCGGAAGCCAATGCGCTGTATGGCTCCGGCTATATGCCGGGCTACCTCCTCCACACCATGGCTTCAAGCCGGGGGAGCCGTATGCCCCGGCTCACGCTGCTGGACGGGGATTCGGGTGTGGCCCTGCTGACCCCGGAGGGGCTCAAGCGCCCGGTCTACCACCTGCTCTCCCTGCTGGAGCAGTTGGGCGACACGGTAATCGCCCAGGGCGATCGTCAGGGGGCATGACGGGGCGGTTCGCCATCCGGAAGTACCGGCTTACCTCTGAGGAATACGCATCCAGGTACCGGGATTTCCCGCTGCCGCCGGCGGATAGACTTTCCGCAGAGACGCTGCGGGTACTCAACGGAACACTGGCCCCTGAAATGTCCCTGAATCTTCTGGAGCTGGATGGCGCCTACCATCTGACCCTCAAGCTGGCCCCTTTGAGATCCTGCTGCTGTGCTTTGAAAAACTATAAGGTTTTCAAACGAGGAAAATCACTGGAATTTTTTCAATCGAATGTGATGAAAACCCACAATTTTTGCTATAAAAAGAATTCCACAGGATTAGGACGGGCAATCCGAAAACGTATACAATATAAACAGAGGTACAGCCAACTGGTCGTCAGTTGGCTGTACTTTTGTTGTATTTTTCCGGGATGCAGCCGGTTTTATTTTGGCAAAACCCCCAAAATATCCGCAGGGAAGGGGCTATTTTTCTGTATCAAGTTTTCTATACTTAACATATGAAGATTGCAATCGGAATAAAAAACAGGTCGAGTCTGGTCTAGTTTAAAGGGAAAGGAGCCTTTTGCCGAGGGAGAAGGAAAACAGATGTAACCCATGGATTTCGAATATGCGCTTGAGGCTGCGGGGGCACTGCCGTCCTGCGGCTTGAACGAAAGGCCTGTGGCGTTTCCGGTCCCCGCAGGTCGGAGGAGGGACTCCGGTTTGTGTGCAGGCGGAGTCCGGACAGGGAAACGGTCGGCACAGGCCGACCAATAAGTAGAGGAGGATTGTCCATGGAAAAACAAAGAAAAGAAAATGCTGACAACAGAGGATCTGAACCGGACGCTGGGGAAAAAGGAGCTGTACTCCATCGCCTTCGGCCATGTGATCGGCTCCGGCGTGTTTTCGCTGATCGGAATCGGCATCGGTACACGGGCAAGTCGGCGTGGATCGGGATTCTGCTCTCCGCCGTCTTCATTCTGCTCCAGGCCCTGCCCTTCATCGTGATGGCGGGTACCGCCCGCTTCCGCGGCGGCTATTACTCCATGATGGGCACCCTGTGGGGTCCCAAGTTCGCCGGCTTCTACATCGTCATCTTCTTTGCCTCCAACGTCTCCCTGGCCATGTACGCCATCAGCTTCGCCCAGTATCTCAGGGCGTGCTGCCGCAGGTGCCCATTGTCCCCGTGGCGGTGGCCTGCCTGACCGTATTCTTCATTACCAACCTGCTGGGCATTGAGGGCGCGGCCAAGCTGGAGATCGTCATGGATATCGTGCTGGCTCTGGCCATGACCTGCTTCATCGTGTTCGGACTGCCCAAGGTGGACTACAGCACCCTGTTTACAGTGGACTTTGCCCCCGCCGGCCCCATGGGCATCATCACCTGCGCTGTGCTGCTGACCTGGGCCACCGCCGGCGGCATTGACATGGTCAACCTGAGTGCAGAGGCCAAGAACCCAACCAAGGATCTGCCCCAGGTCATCCTGGTGGCTACCATTGCCATCGCAATCTTCTATGCCCTGATTGCCATGGTGGCCGGCGGCGTGCTCCCCGTCTCCGAGACGGCCAACCAGCCTCTGGACCTGGTGGCCAGGGCGATCATGCCCACTCCCGTGTTCCTGTTCTTCGTCATCGGCGGCGCCCTGTTGGCCCTGACTACGACTCTGAACGCCACCTTCGCATGGATCACCAAGCCCATCCTACAGGCCTGCAACGACGGCTGGCTGCCCCATAAGATCGGCTACATTCACCCCAAGTTCAAGACCCCCCGTCATTATCCTGGTGGGCTTCTACATCGTGGGCCTCATTCCCATCCTGACCGGCCTGCAGATCAGCATGATCGCCGACACCGCCGTGGTGCTCAGCAACATTCTGTTCGCCTTCATCTGCTTCGGCACCGTATTTATCCCCCAGCGCATGCCGGAGCTGTGGGAGGTCTCCGCCTTCCGCTGCAGCAAGAGCAAGCTCTACCTGAAGTCCATTCTGGGCGGCGTATCCTGCGTGGTCATGGTGCTGGTGCTCTTCTTCCAGATGAGCATGCCCCAGGCGGTCATTCTGGTCATCATCACCATTGTGGGGATTCTCTTCGCCCAGCTCCGCTACAGAAGCGGCGCCGTCAAGCCCGTCAAGAGCTATGAAAAGCTGTAATGCAGGGATCGTCTATTTTATTCAGAAGGAGTTCTTATTGTATGGACAGAACATATCAGCACATATTTACCCCTCTGACCATCCGGGGAATCACCCTGAAAAACCGCATTGAGATCGCGCCCATCTCCGTGTTCGACCTGGATACCACCCCGGAGCGCCACCCCTCCGAGCGGGATATGCAGTTCTTCCGCATGCGGGCCATGGGCGGCGCCGCCGTAGTCACCCTGGGCGACTGTATTGTCGACCCCAGCGGCGAGGACTCCGGCAAGCTGGCCTCCCCAAAGATCCTGGCGGGGCACGAGGACAACCTGCCCTTCCTGACCCGCATCGCCGACGAGATCCACCGCTACGGCGCCGTTGCCAGCATTGAGCTCAACCACGCCGGCATGCTGCGGGCCAGCGCGGGCGTCCAGGCCTGGGGCCCTGACTACATCAACTTTGACGAGACCAAGACCATCGCCCCCCTGTCCGACCAGTCCGCCTCCGATGAGCCGGTCTACCGCAAGGGCGAGGTGCTCTTCATGACCGAGGAGATGATCGAGACCGTGGTGGACGCCTTTGGCCGCGCCGCCGAGCAGGCCAAGACCTGCGGTTTCGAGATGGCCATGATCCACGCCGGCCACGGCTGGCTCATCCACCAGTTCCTCTCCCCGCTGACCAACCACCGCACCGACCGCTTCGGCGGCAGCCTGGAGAACCGGGCCCGCCTGCTGCTCATGATCATCGACCGCATCCGCCAGTACTGCGGCGAGGACTTCCTCATCGAGGTGCGCTTCAGCGGCACCGAGTACGTGGAGGGCGGCTACACCCTGAAGGAGGGCGTGGAGTTTGCCAAGCTGATGGACGGCAAGGCCGATCTGCTGCATGTCTCCGCCTGCAACTTCTACTTCCCGGAGACCGAGTGCCTGATGGTGCCCGGCATGTTCAAGGAGGAGGGCCACAATCTCTACCTGGCCGAGAAGATCAAGAAGCACGTGAAGCACTCCCATGTGGTGAGCGTGGGCGCCCACCGGGATCCCAAGAAGATCGAGGATATCCTGGCCGCCGGGAAGGTGGACATGATCGCCGTCTGCCGCGCGGTCAACGCCGACCCCCAGTTTGTCAACAAGCTCAAGAGGAATCAGGAGGAGGAGATCCGCCCCTGCCTGCGCTGCAACGCCTGCATCGCCAACTACCAGACCCGCATCACCAAGTGCGCCATCAACCCCACCCTGGACCGGCCGGAGGACGAGGTGTTCCCCTTCCTGCCCACCACGCCCAAGCGGGTGCTCATCGCCGGCGGAGGCCCCGCCGGACTGGAGGCGGCCATTGTCGCCAAGGATCCGGGGGCATGAGGTCATCCTCTGCGAGAAAACCGGCACGCTGGGCGGCCTGCTCCGCTACGCCCGGAAGGTGCCCTTCAAGCGGGAGACCCAGCAGTATGTGGATTATATGATTGCCAAGGCCGTCCGCATGGGCGTGGATATCCGGCTGAACACCGAGGTCACCCCCGAGCTGGTAAAGGTCATCGCCCCCGACTTCTGCATTGCCGCCGTGGGCTCCAAGGCCCTGATTCCCCCCATCCCCGGTGTGGAGAAGGCCCATCCCATCATGGACATGTATGACGGCAAGGTACAGGTCGGGCAGAAGGTGGTCATCGTCGGCGGCGGCCTGGCTGGCACCGAGGCCGCTCTGGAGCTGGCCATGCAGGGCAAGCAGGTGACCCTGGTGGAGATGGGCATTGACGTGGCCCGCGACGCCAACTCCATCCACAAGCCCGCCCCTGATGATGGAGCTCAAGGATCACGCCGAGCAGGTCACAATCCTGTGCAGGACCACCTGTACCGGGATCCATGACCACGGCATTGTGTGCAGAGACGCGGACGGCAAGGAGCTCACGCTTGACGCCGACACCGTCATCCTGGCCGCCGGCATGGTGCCCCTCCGGGCGGAGGCCCTGGCCCTGGAGCCGGTCTCCAGCGAGTTCCGCATGGTGGGCGACTGCAAGCGGCCCCGCCAGATCCTGGAGGCGGTCCGCGAGGGCTATGACGCGGCCATGGAGGTCTGAGACGGCATCCTGACGCCCCAATGAGAGAAGATCCCATTCCGGGGCCCGGCACATGTGCCGGGCCCCGGAACTTATTTCTAGAGGAGAACCGCGCAGGCAAACAAGACCGCCTCCGCTCATAGGCGGAGGCGGTCTTGCAGTGTATCCGGCGGAACGCCGCCGCTATCGGTCCCGGGCAAAGCAAAGCCTGGCGCGGCGGACTCACCAGCACTCCAACTCGGCCAGCACCGCCGGGGAGTCGGTGAGGATTTCTACCGGCTGGGAAAAGTCCAGAGCGAACAGGCCCATGGACGATTTGGCGTCGATAGCGATGGCGCCGTCCAGGGAGCGGACCTGAACCTCGTCAGGAACGGGTAGGCCAGGCGGTGAAGGCGCTCCAGCGCCTCCACCGAAGGGACTCTTCTGCACAACCACGGCGTGTCCTCCTGTCGTCAGTTCATCCAGCAGCACACCAGCTCAGTGTAGCCGGCGGGGTCCTCCAGGGCAGGCCGGCGATGAGCTGAGCCTGGGCGTAGAGGAGCTTCGCGTACCGGGCGGCCTTGTCGGTCGCTCTCCACCGCCCGGCTGAGGGCGGCGAAGGCCGCCGAGTCGGGGTTGAGCTCCAGCACCCGCTGGGCCTTCATGTTTTGGCGTTCTCGAGGGTCCACCCG
>VOFH01002211.1_pt1 | contig 30915 bp, 43 predicted proteins | sample 5384091 | NCBI WGS metagenome assembly VOFH01 (sample SAMN12384727, study PRJNA508395) | human gut metagenome | isolation source: healthy gut G | host: Homo sapiens
GACAGCACACCGCCGTCGGGATCTCTTTCTCCGGATATTTCTCATAAAGGGCCGCCAGGAGCCGGTAGTAAAGCCGGTGGAAAAATTTCGCCCCGGAGGCCAGGGACGCGGCCCGCAGGGCCAGCGCCTCTCCTATCATGCCATGGGTCACACCGTAATACAGGGCATGGATCTCAAAGGGTTCCATATTCACCAGAAGGGCCGGATCCTTTTCCAGAAGCCGGCAGGCCTCAATATACAGGAAGGGACTGTGGCATCCGTTCCTGTACTGGGTCTTGAAGCTGTCAAACAGCGCCGGGCCCTCCTCAAACAGCTCCGGCTCCATCTTTAAAAGCAGGAGCTGTAAATAAAACCGTCCCTTCCGCTTATCCAGCTTCTTTCTCAAAAGCCGCAGCACCGCATCCCTCCTGGTCTCATCGGGGTTCACCCGGTACTGGAGGTACTGGTAAAAAGCAGTACAGGGTCCCGGTCCTCTCCTCCTCTGCCGCGATCTGGTCCCGGCAGCTGTCCAGACACTAGGGCCGCCTGATCCGGCCGTCCCGCATCCAGATACGTCTCCGCCTGGAACAGGGAGTGGAGCAGAGAGCTGCCGCAGGCCCCGCGGATGGCGTCCAGCTCCCTCTGGAGCTTCGTTAAAACCTTTGCCGGATCATTTTTCCCGCTTTCATACTCCTCCCGGAGCGTCAGATACCGGGCTATGCTGGACCGGGTGATCTCCCGGTCCCTGGCTGCCGCTCCCCGGCTCATTTCCAGCTGTGGCCGTGATCCGGACCGCCGTTTCTCCGTGGACCGTCAAAAACCGGATGGCCCCCAGGTTCTTTCCCCTGTGCAGCCGCTCCGGATGGATCTTAAAAGCCGGGTCAAAGCGGCCATCCGTAAAGTCTGCCTGGGTCACGGTCTTCTGGGAAAGCTCAATGAAATCCCCGTCAGCCTTCACCTCCATATATACATAGCCCCAGCCATTTTTCTGGAGGACGATCCGGTCGCTCACCTGTTTTTTCGGATTATCATACGTTTTGGATGCGGCTGAAAGAGTCAGCTCCACCGGCTCCTTCACTCCCAGCCCCAGGAAAAACTCCTCCAGGGCGTTCTGCCGGTTTCCATGGCCTCGGATCCCGTCAAAGACTGCCCGTACCCGCAGGTCCTGGAGGAAGGGTGCGTCCGTAAAATCCTTATATTCCATGAGCCGCAGAGCCAGATCCATATCCTTCTGGGCCAGATCCACAAAATCCTCCACCGTATGCAGGGTGGAGAGGACCCGGATGGAGGCTGTGGTTTCCACACAAAAAAAGGAAGGGGACCTCCAGCTCTCCGCCGTTGGTCACCAGATTGATGGTTCCGCGGATCACATCCCCGTTTTCGCACCAGGAGGTATCCACCTCGTACACAATATGGTTTCTCAGGCCGCCGAAGGACCGGGAGGCGATCCTCACCCTGGAATGGGTGGAGTAGGCCAGCCCCTTGATAGAAAGATTATTTTCACTGGAAAGGTACAGCTCTCGTTTATATATGGTATCGCTGCCCAGCGTTTCCTCCACCTTCACCGGAGAAAGAAACAGCTTCGGCAGCTCCGCATCCACAATCCCTCGCGCGAGGCGGTTGATCCGTTCTCTCATAATATTTCACCCTGGATTTTCATAATCAGCAGCCGCCCTGAAGGCCCGGCCGCCATAATCGTTTCAGTTTATCATATCATACTTTACTGGTAAATACACTACCATTTTCGACGAAATTCGGGCATGTCTGCCCGGAAGGTCCTCCCTCCGCCGCCAGGCTGTCCCCTAAAAAAGAAAAAGGACTTGAATCCCCCGGGAGAAACCTGTAAAATAAGGATAGTTCCCTATTGATTCAAAGGAGTAAGCCTATGTTATCGGATCCGATCACCCTTTATAAACTCATGATCCTCTATATGCTGGCCCACGTCAACTTCCCGCTGACCAATTCCCAGCTCACGGATTTTTTCCTGGACCATGAATACACCACCTACTTTACGTTGCAGCAGGCCTTAAATGAGCTGCGGGAAGCCGGGCTTCTGAAAATGGAGTCCATCCACAACTCCTCCCGCTACGAGATCACCAGGGAAGGGAGGATACCCTTTCCTTCTTCGGATCCAATATCTCTCCTGCCATTGTCTCCGACATTGACGGCTATTTAAAGGAAAATAAATTCCGTCTCCGCAGCGAGGTGGGCGTCATCTCTGATTTCTATAAGTCCACAAACCAGGATTACATCGTCCACTGCGAGGTGCGGGAGGGAAAAGCCGCGCTCATCAGCCTGGACGTATCCGTTCCCGATAAGGATCAGGCCGAGATCATGTGCGGCCACTGGAAGGAGCGGAGCCAGGAGATCTATTCCTTTGTCATGCGGTCGTTAATGCGGTCAGAATAGGAGGATTTCATGAAAAGACAGCGGTCTGATCTTTCCAGACGGATCCGGCGGATCCGCCGGAAATTTTTTCTTCTGGTCACCGTCCCCACTGCCGTGGTCACCCTTGGACTGGCAGTGATGGATGCATACCAGCAGGCCATAAAACAAAAAAGCGGCGTATAAAGGCTCCGGGGAGCCCATGTCATGGCGATATGGGCTCCCCCTGTTCTTTTTTTTCCCGGATCAGGCCTGCTCGTTTTCCCCAGAGCCTTCTTCCTGTTCCTTTTCTTCTCCGGCGGCCATCTTCCCGATCAGCGCCCAGATCTCTTCCCTCCCCTGCTTGCTGGCAGCGGAAAACGGGATGATCACGTCGTCCTTTTCCATTCCCAGGCCGTTCCTTATGAGCTTCACCTGTTTCTGGATCTGGCTCCGGTTGATCTTATCCAGCTTTGTGGCGATGATCACCGGGCGGAAGCCATTGTAGACCACCCACTCGTACATGGTCCTGTCATTGGCCGACGGCTCATGGCGGATGTCCACCAGAAGGAACACGCATTTCAGCATTTTGGACTTATGGAGATAGTTTTCGATCATCTTCCCCATTTTTCCTTTTCCGTCTGGGACACCTTTGCATAGCCGTATCCCGGCAGGTCCACGTAATACAGCTCTTTGTTTATGTTATAAAAATTGATGGTCTGGGTCTTTCCCGGCTGGGCCGAGGTCCTGGCCAGAGCCTTCCGGTTCATCAGCGCGTTGATCAGCGAGGATTTTCCCACATTGGACTTTCCCGCAAACGCAAACTCTGGAAGAGTATTTTCCGGCAGCCTGCTGGTCACGCCGCAGACAGTTTCCAGCTCCACATTTCTTATGATCATATTGTCCTCCGATCTTAAACGAACGCCTCCCGGATCACGTCCTCCATGGTCTTGACATAGACAATGGAAAGGCCTTTGTGATCTCTTTGGAGATCTCTGCCATATCCGGCTGGTTGCCCGCCGGCACCAGGACCTTTTTTCCATATGGGCCATCCTGGCCGCCAGTGTCTTTTCCTTTAAGCCGCCGATGGGGAGCACCCGTCCTCTTAAGGTGATCTCTCCGGTCATGGCCACCCTGGCATGGACCTTTGTTCCGGTCACCGCAGACAGCATGGCCGTAGCCATGGTGATGCCGGCGGATGGACCGTCCTTGGGAACGGCTCCCTCCGGAATGTGCAGATGCATGTCATGGGTCTCAAAATAATCCCTGGGGATCTCATATTTCTCGCTGACAGAGCGCACATAGGTCAGGGCGATCTGGGCCGATTCCTTCATCACGTCACCCATCTGGCCCGTCATCTGAAGCTTTCCGTCTCCAGGCATCACGTTGACCTCGATCTGCAAGGTATCTCCCCCTACGCTGGTCCAGGCCAGGCCGCGGACAATGCCCACCTGGTCCTCCTGGTTGGCGTCCTCAAAGGTGATCTTTTCCTTGCCCAGATATTTTTCCAGGTTGGCCTCGGTCACCCGTACAGAGGTCTTATCCCTCTCCAGGAATTCCCTGGCCGCCTTCCGGCAGATCTCTCCGATCCGCCGCTCCAGGTTCCGGACGCCGGCCTCTCTGGTATAGTTGTGGATGATCTTTTCCAGGGCCTTATCACTGATGGTGAGCTTTCCTTTATCCAGCCCGTTCCGCTCCAGCTGCTTGGTCACCAGGTAGTTCCTGGCAATATGGAACTTTTCATTCTCCGTATAGCTGTTTACTTCAATCACTTCCATACGGTCCAGAAGTGGGCCGGGGATGGTCTGGGTGGTGTTGGCTGTGGCGATAAAGAGAACGCCGGAAAGATCCAAAGGGATCTCCACATAGTGATCCCTGAACTTCACGTTCTGCTCTCCGTCCAGGACCTCCAGGAGCGCCGACGCCACATCTCCCTTGTAATCGCCGGATACCTTATCGATCTCGTCCAGAAGCATCAGCGGATTGGCTACGCCCGCCTGGCGCATGGCCTCGGCGATCCGGCCCGGCATGGCGCCGACATACGTCTTCCGGTGGCCTCTGATCTCCGCCTCGTCATGGATTCCTCCAAGGCTGATGCGGACGTATTTCTTATTTAATGCCCTGGCCACCGACCGGGCGATGGAGGTCTTTCCCGTTCCCGGCGGGCCCACCAGGCAGAGGATGGGGCTGGTCCCCTTTTTGGTCGGACCCGGACTGCCAGATATTCCAGCACCCGCTCCTTGACCTTTTCCAGTCCGTAATGGTCCTCCTCCAGGATCTTTTCCGCATGGCGGATATCCTGGTTGTCCCGGGACGTCTTTTTCCAGGGAAGCTCCAGCACTGTTTCGATGTAGGTCCGCAGCACGTTGGCCTCCTGGCTTCCGCCGGGCATCGCCTTGAACCGCATGATCTCCTTGCGGATCTTTTCCTTTGTCTCCTTATCCGCGTTGAGCTTCTCCAGCTGCTCCAGGAAGCTGTCTGCGTCGGAGCCGGTATACTCCTCCCCAGCTCCTCCTGGATCACTTTAAGCTCTTCCCTTAAAATATAGTCTCTCTGGTTTTTGTCAATGCTGGCCTTTACCTTTCCCTGGTAATCCCGTTTGATCTTTAAGATCTCGATCTCCCGCATCAGATAATAGACCACCCGGTCATACAGATGGCTCACATAACCGCACTCCAAAAGCTCCTGCTTCACCGTATACTCCCAGGGGAACTGACCGGCCGTCTGGATCAGCAGCTCGTTCAGATCCGTAATGGCCATAAGCCCGCCCATGAAGTCCTTGACCGTCTTGGGATTGCCGTTTCCAAACTCTTCCAGCTTCTCCTTGACGATGCGGGCCATGGCCTCCTTTACAGTATCGCTCAGGTTTTCTTCCATCAGAGGCGCTTCTGCCACCTCGGCCTCCAGATACGGATCATCCTGGAGCAGATTGATAAGCTCTGCCCTTTCCAGGCCCTCCACCATGACCCGGACCAGGCCGCCGGGGATCTTCACCAGCTGCTTGATCCTGGCGATGGTACCGATCTGGAACAGGCCGGAGGCATCGGGATCCTCCTCCTCGATCTGGCGCTGGGTCACCAGGAACACCTTCTGCTCTCCCACCATGGCGTGCTCCACGGCGCTGATGGACTTGTCCCGGCTGATATCAAAATGCTGGATCATCTCAGGAAGCACTGTCAGCCCTCTGAGCGCAATGACCGGCAGTGTCATCAATTTTTCATCCATGAACATTCTCCTTTTGTATATATAGAAAAAATGGGCCGCTGTAAAACCTGTTCGCTTTGCAGCAGCCCGTCTCTATCAGGCGATCTCGCCCTTACTGTCTTTCTTTGATCTGCCTAAAAGGTTCTTTCTGGGAACCGTCAGATCCCGGTATACGATCTCCGGCTTTCCCTTTCCTTCCACTGCGTCGCTGGTCACCGTACAGATCCCCACATTGGAATCCGACGGGATCTCATACATCATATCCATCATGACGTTTTCCATGATGGAACGCAGTCCCCTGGCCCCGGTCTTTCTCTCCACTGCCATATGGGCGATGGAATGGACCGCCTCGGGGGTAAACTCCAGCTTCACGTCATCCAGCTCAAACAGCTTCTGATACTGCTTGGTAATGGCGTTTTTCGGCTCTGTCAGGATCTTCACCAGGGCGTCCTCGTCCAGAAGATCCAGGGATACCATCACCGGCACACGGCCCACAAATTCCGGGATCAGGCCGAATTTGGTCAGATCCTGGGGCATGGCCTGCTTTAACAGGGCCCCCACATCCATGTGCTTCCGGTCGGCGATCTTGGCGCCAAAGCCGATGGTGCTGGCCTCCATCCTGGATTCCACGATCCGCTCCAGGCCGTCAAAGGCCCCACCGCAGATGAACAGGATATTGGTGGTGTCAATGGGGATCAGCTCCTGCTGGGGATGCTTTCTTCCACCCTGGGGAGGAACGTTGGCAACAGTTCCCTCCAGGATCTTAAGGAGGGCCTGCTGTACGCCTTCGCCGGAAACGTCCCTGGTAATGGAGACATTCTCGCTCTTTTTGGTGATCTTATCGATCTCATCGATATACACGATCCCGTACTCCGCCCGGCTCACGTCGTTGTCCGCCGCCTGGATCAGCTTTAACAGGATGTTCTCCACATCCTCGCCCACGTATCCCGCCTCCGTGAGGGTGGTGGCATCGGCAATGGCAAAGGGAACATTTAAAAGCTTTGCCAGGGTCTGGGCCAGGTAAGTCTTTCCAGAGCCTGTGGGGCCCAGCATTAGGATATTGCTCTTCTGGAGCTCGATGTCGGATTCCCTCTGGGAGGTGATCCTCTTATAGTGGTTGTATACAGACACAGACAGGACCTTTTGGCCTCCTCCTGTCCCACCACGTACTGGTCCAGGAACTCCTTGATCTCCTTGGGCTTTAACAGATTGATGCCTGCGAAATCCGGCGCTTCCTCCCCTTCGGGACCCAGCTCCTCTTCCAGGATCTCGCTGCACAGCTCAATACATTCATCACAGATAAATACATTATTTCCAGTGCCTGCGATCATCTTTCTGACCTGCTCCTGGCTTTTTCCGCAGAAGGAACAACGGATCTTGTCTTCGGTCTTACTGGCATGTTCACACCTCAATTCTAAAAATTTCCATATTAATGTCCAGTGATCACGCGGTCAATGAGACCGTATTCCATGGCCTCCTGGGCGGACATGTAATTATCCCTCTCTGTATCTCTTTCGATGGTCTCCAGAGGCTTGCCTGTATTGGCAGCCAGGATCTCGTTTAATTTCTTTCTGGTCCTTAAAATATGCTCAGCCGCGATGTTGATCTCTGTGGCCTGGCCCTGGGCTCCGCCGGAGGGCTGGTGGATCATGATCTCAGCATTGGGGAGAGCGAACCTCTTTCCTTTGGCGCCGCCGGAAAGCAGGAATGCGCCCATGCTGGCTGCCATTCCGATACAGGTGGTGCATACGTCACATTTGATATAATTCATCGTATCGTAGATCGCCATACCGGCTGTAACGGAGCCGCCGGGGCTGTTGATGTACAGATTGATATCCTTATTGGGGTCTTCAGACTCCAGGAACAGAAGCTGTGCCACCACAAGGCTGGCGGTCACGTCATTGACCTCTTCTCCCAGGAAGATGATCCTGTCTTTTAAAAGTCTGGAATAAATGTCGGGAACGCTCGCCTCTGCTGGTGGATTCCAGTACGTAAGGTACTAAGCTCATATTCTCTCCTCCTGCTCATAACATTTGACAGGGGATTGTCACAGCATAGCTGCAGCAACCCCCGTTTCTCCTGCGTATTCTAAAACTGAAACCTCTGACTATTCGGTCAGAGCTGCCTCTTTACAAGGAAGGTGATGGCGTTCTGTACAGCCAGGTCTTCCTTCATCTGGGCGATCTGCTCTTCGCCGAACATACCCTTGATCTGGTCCTTTTCCATCTTGTAGGCTTCAGCCATCTTGTCGAACTGTGCGTCCACATCCTCATCGCTGGCAGTGATGTTCTCAGCCTTTACAACAGCCTCCAGGACCAGTCTGGTCTGGATCCGCTTTAAAGCCTGGGGCTTCATCTGCTCGCCGATCTTTTCTGCAGTCATGCCTGTGATCTCTGCATACTGCTTGAAGGAGATGCCCTGGCTTTCCAGTCTGCGCACATAGTCGTTTAACATACCGTTGACTTCCTCGTCAACCATCTGGTCAGCGATCTCCATGGAAGCGTTCTCAACCACCTTATCCACAACACGGTTCTCGATCTCTGTGTCAGCGGCCTTCTGTTTCTCATCCTGGAGTTTTACTCTTAAATCGTTCTTGTACTCTTCCAGTGTATCGAAGTCGGATACTTCGCTGGCAAACTCATCGTTCACCTCCGGAAGCTCTCTCTTCTGGATCTCTTTTACCTTTACCTTGAATACAGCCGGTTTGTTCTTTAAGTCCTCTACATGGTACTCAGCCGGGAAGGTCACGTTTACGTCGCACTCCTCGCCGATGTTCTTACCGATCAGCTGCTCCTCGAAGGTATCGATGAAGGTGTGGGAGCCGATGGTCAGAGGATAATCGTCGCCCTTTCCGCCGTCGAATCTCTTTCCGTCCACATAGCCGTCGAAGTCGATGGTCACCAGATCGCCGTTCATCAACGGTCTGTCCTCAACGGTCAGACGGGAGTTTGCGTTCTCACGCTGCTGATCTCTTGCGTCTGATATCCACGTCCTCAGGCTTCACAGCTGCATTCACCTTCTCCACCTCAATGCCCTTGTACTCGCCCAGGGTCACTTCCGGCTTTACGGCTACGGTTGCTGTATAGATGAACGGCTTGTCCTTGCCAATCTGCTCAACGGCAACTTCCGGTCTGGAAACGATCTCCAGTCCGCTCTCATCCATGGCCTGCATGCAGGTTGCGTTGATGGCTTCGTCAGCAGCATCCTCATAAAAAATGCCTTCGCCATACATCTTTTCAATCATGGCACGCGGTGCTTTGCCTTACGGAAGCCTGGAATATTAAACTTGTTCTTGCTCTTATTGAAGGCTTTTTTTCATAGCATCCTCAAAACTGCTCTGCGCTTAACTCTATTGTCAGTTTGGCCATGTTTTTTCTAATTTTTCTACCTGTACACTCATTTTACGGGTTCCTCCTTAAAATATATGTGATTCGCCCATGAACCATGAGGGCGCTACACTTCAATGTACCATTATAGCATGCTCATTTTAAAACACTGGGTTTTTTTACAAAAAAACTTCCATTCCATCCCACATCCATATGATATAGAACAGAACAGGATTTTTTTAAAATCCGGATACTATTTCCAGTTATACTGGATGCCGCTGCAATCTTCTGGGCCTGCTGGGGACCCGTCTGAAGCAGGCGAATCCAGTTCAAGCCCCATGTCAAGGGCAAATCCCAGGCCCCTGCCGGTGGTGATGTTGCCGTCCGTCACAACGCCCTGGCTGGTGTAGGACACACCTGTGAGCTGGTCCTCAAATCTGGGATAGCAGGTGGCCGTCCGCCCTTTAAGAGCCCCATGCTCCCAGGATGCCGGCGCCGCGCAGATGGCCGCAATCCGTCTGCCCTGCTTGTTGGCACACTCCACAGCCGCCCTCAGACCCATATGTGCTTTCAGATTGTTGGTGCCCCCGGCATTCCTCCGGGCAAAAACAGCACATCTGCCACATCCGGGTTCACATCCTCAAACAGGGCGTCGGTCCCCAACTCAATTCCATGAGAACCAGTTACTTTCCTGTCCCCTGTAACAGACACCAGTGTCACCTCCACACCGGAACGCCGGAGCACGTCCACAACCGCAAGACATTCAACCTCTTCCAGTCCATCCGCCAAGGAATGCATAAACCTTTGCCATGATAATCTCCCTTTCCGCCATTTATCACATAACAAGTAATTTTATTTTATCATTTATCACTTTTCAGGAAAAGAGTTAAATGATATGATTGTAAAATGGAAAAAATAAAAAATACTTAGTAAAATCCACTAATCGACAATCACAGCAAAGGAGGTTTTCCCATATGGAAATCGAACGTAAATTCCTGGTCCCCTGTCTTCCGGAGGCTATGACACCCATCCCTTCCACCAGATTGAACAGGCCTATCTGCAAACGGAACCAGTGGTCCGCATCCGTCAGGAGGATGACAGCTTCTATCTTACCTACAAGGGCAAGGGACTCCTGTCCAGGAGGAATACAACCTCCCCTGACCTGGGAGGCCTACGCCCACCTGCTCCCCAAGGCCGACGGCGTGGTACTCACCAAAAACGCTATCTCATCCCGCTGGATGGCTCAGACCATCTGACCATTGAACTGGACGTCTTTGAAGGCCGCTACGCCGGCCTTATCCTGGCCGAGGTGGAATTCACCTCCGAAGAAGAAGCCATGGCCTTCCAGGCCCCGGAGTGGTTTGGGAGGGATGTTACGTTTACAAGGGAGTATCAAAATAGCAGGTTAGCTTGTGGAAGTAGGGATGCGGAGGAAGGGAAGGTTCATCCGTCCGTGAGGAAAGGGAGAGGGGAGTGGGATACGGCTGCAGGGCTAGTAGGGCTAAGCCTCCGGAAACAGGCTAAATGCAAGAGGCTGACTGCCAAAACTCGCGGTCAGTCTCTTTCTGTATCCAGATATCGGGCTCAGACAGTTGTCAGTCAGCCCCTTAACGCCGGTTCCCGCAGCCTAACCCCTACACGCCCCTGTAGATGCATCCCACTCCCCCTCCTTTCCCTCACCCACTACGTACCCGGTGCTTCTGCATCACCCATCCATGGCGCAGATAAAACGAAAAATGCCAGATAATATTATATGCCAAGTATTATATCTGACAAAAACGATAGTCTGGCCGGCGCATCACTCTTTTTTGGCGGGAGGGCGTAGTGGGTGATTGAAATAAGGGCTGGGGGATGTGGATGCATCTGCAGGGACGTGTAGTTCTTGGACGGTGGAAAGCGGCGTTAAGAGGCTGACTGACAACTGTCTGAGCTCAGTATTAAATATAAAAGAGGCTTGGCCGCGAGTTTTGGCAGCCAGCCTCTTGTATTTAGCCGATTTTCAGCGTCCTAGAACTACTAGTCCTGAAGCCGTATCCACAGCCCCCGACCTTATTTCAATCACGGACGGAAACACCTAACCTTCTTACTTCTTCTGAACATACTTCAAGCAGTCAAGTGTTACAGCCGTTATAATGATGATTCCTTCAAATACGAACTGCAGGTTTGTATCGATACCGAGAATTGTAGGGAGTAGATCAGTACGGTGAAAATAAGTACGCCGACTACTACACCTGAAATCTTACCAATACCACCGGTAAAGGATACGCCGCCTACTACACAGGCTGCGATCGCGTCCATCTCCCAGCCCTGGCCATAAGCTGCGGAACCGGAGCCCACCATTCTTGCACATTCCAGCCAGGAACCGAATCCATAAAGAATACCAGCCAGGATAAATGCTCCCATGGTTATCTGAATACGGAGATACCTGAAACAGCTGCTGCTTCCGGATTGCCTCCGACCGCATATAAGTTCTTGCCGAATGTTGTCTTATTCCAGATAAACCATACGATTGCGATGGCAGCCACTGCCCACAGGATAATGGTTGGGGAACCCGTTTATTTTGGAATAATCATCTTTGGAATAGCCGGTTCAATGGCACCAAAGGATACACCTTTTGTCGCATACGTAACAAGGCCGAAGATTACCAGCATGTTCGCCATGGTTGATATGAACGGATGCATCTTGAATTTGGCGGTAAAGAAACCTCCGATGGTCGTAAAGCACGTACATAAAATGATACACATAAACAAGGGCAAATACTCACTCTTTAACCCGATGGGCATGCCTGTAAAGTCAAACACGTGTCCGAACACAGCACCTGTATTGACGCCCTGGTGCATAATGATGGTTGCAGTCGTCATACCCATACCAACCATACGGCCAATGGAAAGGTCCGTACCGGTAAGGAGGATGAGTCCGGCAACACCAGAGCCAGGAACATTCGCGGTGATGCCTGCTGCAGAATGTTTAACACGTTGTTATAAGTAAGCAGAGGAACGTTCTTCATGCACCGGAGCAGCGATACACAGTCCAATGAAAATCAGTATAATAGCGATATACAGACCATTCTGCAGTAAGAATGCCCTGCGGTTGAATGTATATTTATAATTTTCCCATTTCTGCGCCCTGGTCTCCATGAAGGTGAATTTGGAGATACGCAGCAGGTCGATCAGGTGATACTGCCATGACAAATGCAGCATGCCTTCTGTCCTTAATTCTCTGAAGTTCCTTTTCCAACTCCATCTTCGCATCAAACATCCGGTTCTTGTGAACGTACTTCTCATCCTTCATCTCCTGGTGATCAGAAAGCTTTGAGAGGTTTTTCATGTTCTTTGTTCAGTTCCGCAATTTTAATGTCATATTTTCCTTTGCAAGAACTTTTTCCTGCTCACAGCTCTCCTTCAGCGGCTGATAATAATCCTTATCAAAGTGTGCCTTTCAGATACGCTGTCTGCGTCGGAAATTAATTTTGAAATCTCATCTTTATTTTTTGCTTCAACTGCTTTTGCTTTTTCCATCTCCGCACGGTTAGCCGCAATTCTGTTTTCCTTTCTTCCTTCGTAATGGAACGGTCCCTCTTTATTGCGTCAATATTATTCTGAAGAGCGACTGCCCTGTTGGTGCCATCCGCTCTGAGACTGTCGATTTTTTACTCTGAATCCTGCCAACATAATCCTCGATCGGCTGGCGCAGCTTCATTTCCTGTTCAGCCGTAAGAGTCTTGCTGTTTTTTCGCCATATCCATCCATCTCCCCTGTTATAGGTATTTTGCACTGAGTCTTCACAAAAGCTCTTCCTGGTTCGTCTCTTTCGTATTTACAATTCCGGACAGCTGTCCGTTGGACATAACACCAATACGGTTTGTTATTCCAAGGATCTCCGGCATCTCAGAAGAAACAACAATAATTGTCTTCCCCTGTTTTGCCATATTGATAATCAGTTCATAGATTTCGTACTTTGCGCCAACATCGATTCCTCTTGTGGGTTCATCCATCATGAAAACCTGCGGCCCGCGCTCCAGCCATTTTCCAAAGATCACCTTCTGCTGGTTTCCTCCGGAAAGGCTTGAAATCATGTCATCGGGACCCATACACTTGGTGTGCATGATCTTTATTTCATTTCCCGTCGCTTTTATCATCTTTGCGTCAGAAAGCGCCAGTCCCGGTCTTATACTGATTCCAGATTTGCAATCGTTGTATTAAAGGTAAGATCACCCTTCAAAAAAAGCCCATTTGCCTTCCGTTCCTCGGTAATCATGGCAAATCCGTGTTCCATGGCCTCCCTCGCACTGTTAAAATTCATAAGGCGGTTGTGGAAGTAGACGCGCCCTGCCGCTCTGGTGCGGACGCCGAAGATCGTTTCCAGAAGCTCCGTACGTCCTGCGCCCACCAGGCCATACAATCCGAAGATCTTTCCCCTTCTTTTACGTCAAATGAAACATCCTGCAAGTGAGGCTCAAACTTTGTAGACAGATTCTGGATGGACAGAATCACATCACCTGGGGTATTGTCAACCGGCGGAAACCGGTTGTCAAGGGAACGTCCGACCATGGCCGATATCAGTTCGTTCATATTCGTCTCACTCGAACTCTTTGTCATGACCAGATTTCCATCCCGGAGCACCGATATCTCATCACAGATCTCAAATATTTCATCCATCTTATGAGAGATATAGATCAGGGCAATCCCCTGTTCCTTTAACATTCTCATCATCTCGAAGAGTTTATCCACTTCCTGTACCGTCAGGAGGATGTGGGCTCATCAAGAACAATCACCCTGGGAATTATAGGAAATCGCTTTGGCGATTTCACACATCTGTCTCTGGGATACGGACATATTCCGCATAGGCTGAGTGAGATTGACGGTCATGCCCAGCTTTCTAAAAGCTCGGAAGCTTCCTTTTTCATTCTGCCTTCATCCACAATCCCCATGGAATTGACCGGATAGCGACCAAGGAACAGGTTGTCAATGACATTTCTTTCCAGACACTGGTTGAGCTCCTGGTGGACCATGGCAATACCGTTTTCAAGGGCATCCTTCGGTCGGAAAAGCTTACTTCCTTTCCTTTTAAGAAGATATTGCCCTCGTCCTTCTGGTAAGTACCAAACAGGCACTTCATCATGGTAGACTTGCCGGCGCCGTTTTCACCCATAAGCCCCATAACGGTTCCGCGCTTCACATCCAGATTGATATGGTCCAGAACTCGGTTCCGGCCAAAGGACTTGCTCATGCCGCGTATTGATAAGACGATTTCATCTTTCTTATCTGCCATAATTTTACTCCTCTTATATAAACGCCTGATTATAGGTTTCAGTATTTATCAGGGAGAATTTCTTCTCCCTAATAACAGACATCTTTATTTCAATGATTCTTACTGATCAAGTAGAGATGTGTAAGAAGCTGCATTGTCTGTCTTAACCATGTTGATGGCAAATGCGTCATACTGGCTTGGATTTCCAAGACGGTTTGTGATGTTGGACTCTGTCTGTCCGTCTCCGCCGATGTAATCAACCTTCAGGTTCAGAAGCTTATCGTATTTCTGAAGAAGCGGCTGATATGTAGAGCCTAAGAAGTTATCAGCAGAGTTGTAGATATTCAGCCATACATTCTTTGTCGGATGAGCAGCTCTCATCAAGCTGGTTTGATACAGGAGCGTAAACCATGGTGGAATCCATGAAATCCTGATAATTGTCAGCTGTAACGGCTACATTCAATGCGTAGTAAGAACGTTCGTCTGCTTTGTATACGTATACGTCTACTCAGAACGTTTCCTGCGTCGTCTGCTGTGCTGATACCGGTGTTGATATCAACTCCGTCAAGAGCGTTGCGGAGAACACGAAGTGTCAAATATGCCTGAACATCCGCATGCTGGCTGATCGTTCCGCCGTAGCCTTCTGCGATCGCTGCAACTGCATCACTGTTCGCATCGTATCCAAATGTAGGAACGTTGTTGTCTTTGGACCATGCATTAAACATAGACATACCCATACCGTCGTTATTGGAAACAACGATATCGATCTGATCGCCGAAGGAGGAGGACCATGTTCCTATGGCATTTCCAGCTGTCGCCGCATCCCATGTAGCGCCCGCGGAATTCTTCATTTCCTGGGAAGCAAGCTCGCGGACAACATATGTCTTTCCGCCAACTTCGAGGGAGCCGTCCTGTACAACGGTTGCTGTACCGTCTGCGTTTGTACCAACGGATCGCTGTTGATGTTGCCATCCTTTTCTACTGCCGTTCCAAGTGCCTTACGAACGCCTCTTGTACGAGCGATCGAATCATTATGTCCGATATCGCCGATAGCCAGAACATAACCGATGATTCCGTCACCGTTGCGGTCAATGGAGTCGATGTTTTTCTCGATGTAGTCCTTAACCATGGTACCCTGAAGCTCAGCACCCTGGTTTGCGTCGAAACCTACGTAATAAGTATCCTTATTAAAATTCAGGGCTGTCATATCGCTGTCCTGTAGCACTGCTGGATGGCTGACGGTTGAACCATACTAAAAGGCTTATCCTTGTTTTCCACCTCTGCGCCTTTTCCGGTGCTGCGGTTGTATCTGCCGCGGTTGTGTCTGCTGCTGCTTCGGTTGTGGTATCCCCGGCAGCTGCTGTGGTTGGTGCTTCCGTTGGCTTGCTGCCGCCTCCGCAGGCAACCAGTGATAATGCCATGGAACACGCAATTGCAACACTTTTTTTAATGCTTTCTTCATTTTAATTCCTCCCTTATAGTTTTGTTGACTTTGGTTGTTTTGCTTAACAACAAGTTCATTATACGACCTGATTGTGCATTTTTCCATATGATTTTTTTATAGAATGATTATAAAATTTCTTCGATTTTGTTTTTTCATCGTTGTTTTTGATGTGCATCACTGGTTTTTAAGCAATTTTGCCTCAGCCTGGGTCAACGCCAGTCTGGGGACACCAGTAATATTTTCCATCTCCAGCTGCGGGCACCTGTCCTTTGGGTCCTGGCCCAGTGACAGACTGCCAGGCAATGTCAAATATGGCCTGGGAGTCAGCGTTCTTATCTGATTCCACTGTGCCGAAAAAGATTTTCCTCCAGGGCCTTTATGCTCCACTGGGTTCCGTCAATCCCCACCACCTTGATGGAATTGGCCCCGATTCCGGCCCGGTTCATAGCGTCGATGGCTCCCAGAGCCATGTCGTCGTTGTTGCAGATCACCAGCTCGATCTGTCCGGATACTCTTCAGCCACTGTTCCATCACGCTGATGCCTGGCTTCTGTCCCAGTTGGCAATTCCTCCTGTAATCTTTCTAACGGAACGTCCCCGTCCTTTAAGGTCTGGATGGACCACTCGGTGCGGATCAGGGAGTCCTGATGGCTCCTCTCCCTCCAGAAGCACGTAGCTTACCAGACCGTTGCCGTTGGCATCCAGGGTACGTGAATCCCGGCGGTAGGCATCCACCAGGATATCTCCCTGGAGCACGGCAGATTCCTTTGGCGTCCGCGCCCACGTAGTAGAGCTTTTCCCACCGGTTCATGTCCTCCTCCACCGGCTCCCGGTTGAAAAACACCACCGGAATCCCTGCGTCCATGGCCTTGTCAATGATGATGGAAGCTGATGAGCGGTCCACGCTGTTAATGCAGAGGGCATCGCAGCCCAGGGAAATCAGACGCTCCACCTGGCTGTTCTGGGTATTCTGGTTTCCCCTTGGCATCCATGATGTCCAGCTTTACCTTGATGCCTGTTTCCTGTTCATATTCCTTTGCCTTGTCCTCCAGCCGGTGCGGAGGGTACCGATGAAGGTGTCGTCCCCCGGTAGAGCAGAACCTGATGCGGATGGAGTTCTTATCCGCCTTCCGCCCGTCTTCCCTTGCCCTGTACTGCCACGCCCTATGAGGACAGCCCCCCCATGCAGGCTGCCAATAGATACATCCACTTCCCTTTCACCGCAATGCCCTTTCCTTATCTTGTTTCCTCTTACCCGGCCCCTCTCACTTACTCAATGGGATAGAGCATTTTCTCGTATGTCTTATCCCTCAGCCTGTCCTCATCCACATAGATAGCCTCCAGCACGGTCTGCTGCTTCCGGTGCGTGCCCTGGATGGCTTCCACTGCCTGCTTCACGCTTAAATATCCCGGTATCAAACTGGTTATAGGCAGTCATCCCTGTGATAATCCCTTGTCCAGAGCCCTGAGCAGGAGGTGGTGCTCCCTGCGCCGTAGAGTCCTGCCACCCTGCCCTGGTATATGGTATTTTCCTCCAGTATACGGGGTGGCCTGGTCCAGCGACTGCACATCCAGCGCTATAATGGTAATCCTGCCGCCTCCGGGAGAGTCTGTCTCCTGTATGGCTTGACGGAATGTGTCCTGGTTTTTCTTCTCAATGAGCCGGTAATGAGCCCCTTCTCATCCAGAACAGTTCCCACGCCATCCTCGTAGACCTGGGCGCTGTCCCCATAGTCCAGTCCCCTGCAAAAGAGATAGATGGCACATCCCTGGGGGCCTGGGAATGCTGCCTGGCCCAGCAGCCGTCCAATCTCCCTGCCGTCCACACCGATGGAATCCAGATTCCCTCCTCATCCGCAGACTGTCCCAAAAGGATGACGACGGGCAGCCGGGGTTCATATTCTCCAGCTCCTCTGCAGCCTCCCCTGGTCTTTACCGGAGCCAGATCACCGCCCTGGTCCCGTCCCCTGATTTCCTGCTGTTTTACCTGCTCCATCTGCTGCGCCTGGTCATCGGAAGCATAAAGTGTGATAAAGCTGACATCCCCATGGAACTCGGCTGCAGCCTGGTCCATACCCTTTTGAAATTCATAATAGTCGTCGTTGTCCCCTATGATGACGGAAATCGGATATACCTCGATTTTCTTTTTCCTTGATAATCAGATCCGTGGAGGACATCAAAAACAGCAGGACCAGATACCGAACCCATAATGCACCAGAGTATTTTTCCTTTATTTAACATTGATCCTCTTTCTTTCTTTCCTCGTAGAGATGGCCGGCAGATGGGATGTGACTGTGGGCGCCTCATCCGGCTCCGACTGGATTTCCAGTCCATAGCCATTTCCAAAATACAGACGGATACGCTGGTTGACATTTTTCACCCCAATGCCGGAGCCCTGCCTGACGGAAACGTGGTCCGTATCCCTGAACAGCCTCTTTACCTGCTCCAGGGTCATGCCAAGACCATTGTCCGACACGGTATGAACCAAATCCTTATCCTTGCGCCATGCCCGTATGCGGATTTGCCGTCGCCGTCCATGAATTCCATACCGTGATAGATGGCATTTTCCACCAGGGGCTGGAGGATAAGCTTGAGACTGGCCAGGTCAAGGACCTCATCCTCTGCCTCCACGGGTAGGAAAATTTATTTTTAAACCGCATGTGCTGGATCATCAGATAGTTGCGCACATGCTCCAGTTCGTCCCTGACCGGGATGATGCTCTTTCCCTGCTGAGGCTGATGCGGAAGAACCTGGCCAGAGCCGTCACCACCCGCACCGCGTCGGTCTTTCTCATTTTCAATCATCCCACAATGATATCCAGGGTATTATATAGGAAATGGGGGTTGATCTGGGACTGTAAGGTGTCGAACTCGCTCTTTCGCTTGGACTCGTGCTCCGCCACAATGTCGTTCATGAGCCGACGGATCTGCCGGGCCATGTTCTGGATGGAATTGCCCAGATGCTGTATCTCATAGGATCCACCGCTTCTGACCTCAGTCTCCAGGATTCCCCTGCCTCAATCTCATTGACGGATTTCTCCAGCTCCTTGATGGGATCCGTGATCCTGGAGGAAATGATAGGAGTTGATGATGGTCAGGATAAACAGGACAAAGGCAATCATAAAAACCACCAGGAGCTTTTGTCTTTATATTGTTGAGGGACACGCCGTCAAGGGGCGTGACCCCACCACCTTCCAGCCTGTATATCCCACGGTCTTCACGTGACAATCCGTTTTCCCCGTCCACAGTCTCCTCATAATTGCCGTCCCGGAGTCCGGCCGACCCGGTTGTTCTCCCTTTGACGATCCCGAGTCAATAAGCTGGGCCTGGGATGGTATATAAATTTCCCTGCTCGCTGCTGATCCAGGTAGACATAGCCGCCGTTGCCCAGGTTCACGCTGTCAAAAGAGCTGCTCCAGACTGCTGTAGCGTATGTCAATCAGCAGGACTCCCTGGTCCGTGGAGGGTCCCTGGGTGATTTCCACTGCCCTTGACAGGAAATAACCCACCGGTACTGGTTCTCGCTGCCGTCAAAGATATACTGGACATGGGGCGTGGAAAATGCATATTCTCTGTTTTCTCCAGGGTGGAGGTAAACCAGTTTTCCCCGGTGACATCCACATTTGTCTTAAGGCGGGCTGCAGGCACGGATTCCAGAAGCTTTCCTCCTTGGACAAAAGGGCAATATTTTCCACATTGTCCTTTGTTGTTGTCGTAGAGAAGGGTCATCTCGCTGATTGATGGAGCCTCCTGGAAAGATCCATGTTCTTGATAACCCCATAGTACAGGGAATCGGACAACTTCATCACGATCCGCAGGTAATCCTCCATGGACCTGGTGATCTGATTAATCAGGAATCTGGTTCTCCTCCCGGATGGTGGCGGACATCTGGCCCGACAGCCTGGAATACAGGGAATGCCTATGAATATGCTGGGCCAGGGCCGTCAGAGTAAAGTAGATGAATATGATGTAGCGGATGCTGGCCTTCTGCAGCTTAACGCTTCTCAAACAACATGTCCCTTCTTTTTTACACTGCCTGCCCGTTTGGCGTCTACGCGCCCAGCAGTCCTTTTATATCTATTTTACCCTCTGAACTTGGTGGGCGAGACCCCGAAACGCTTTTGAATACATAGCTGAAATAATTCTGCCCTGATATCCCACTCTTGGCTGCTATGACATAGGTCTTGTCATCGGTCTTGTTGAGAAGTTCCACCGCCTTGTCCAGGCGGACCTGGGTCAGGTAGGCGGTATATGCCTGTCCTGTCTCCTTCTTGAAACATGGTGGAGAAAAATAGGCCCATGTGCAGCTGGCGGCATATTTTCCACAGACAAATCCGGATCCTGGTAATTGTCCATAATATATTCCTTTGGCCTTCTGGATGACCTGCTTCATGGTATTATCCTGCCCCGGTTCATGGCCTGGTTCATCCTGAGGGCGGCGGAGAGAAGCCAGTGGGCAAAGTCCTCCTTTTTCATCATCCTGGGATGACGGCAAAGGTATCCCCTGCTCCTCCCCTCCACCGCCAGCTGTTCCAGGTCCAGGTCATACTGCTGAATCAGCTGGACAATGGAGCTGGACACGCTGAGCATATATGCCTGGCACTGCCTGAAATGCACCTTTGCATCGCTCATTTTATCCATGACCGCCTGTACCGCTTCCCTATCTTCCCTGGGACTGAACTTGATGGCTGCAATAAGCTCCGCTTTGTCCTTGCTGTCAAAGCTCAGCTTACCCCGCTTACAGGCTCCACGTCATTGATATAGATGGTGCTTCCCTCCCACAATGGCCTTATAGCCAAGGGCGTCCACGGCCGCCTTATAGATCCGCTGATCTCCCCAGGTCCTGGCAGCTGTGGCCGATGCCAATGGTAATCGGCACCTCCAGAATCTTTTTGTCTCCTTGCAGATATCCCCAGCACGTCAATCAGCCCGGTCTGGCTGTTATCCCTGTCAATGGCAGCAATAAGGGCCAGTTCAGACCAGGAGGTCCTGGAGGAAGTGAATACGGAAGAACGGCACAGTTCCCCAGCTTCTCCTCCACGATCTGCATGACGGAAATGGGAATCAGGTCCTCTCCTTGTGGAGAGCAGCATATTCCTTCCCTGATCCTCCGGCTCTATGTCAATGGCCGCAGCCACCACCCATTTCTGGCCCCTGCCAGCGGGATATCATACTCAGCCAGCTTTCCTTAAGAAGATTTCCGGCACAGTGCTTCACCAGCTCGTTTAAAAACTGGTCCCTGAGAGAATGGGAAGACTGCGTATATAATTTCACGCAGCAGGCTTACATTCCTTTTCTGTTCAATCTCATCGTCCAGGTTGGATTTGATACGCTTTTAAAATGGCAGCGTCAGCTCTCCACATTCACAGGTTTGTGATGTACCTGTCACATTTAGCTTTATGGCCTGCTTGGTACCTAAAATCATTCAGCCTGAAAAATCACGATTTTCATACTGAAGGATTTTCTGCCTCACCTGTTCAGCCAGGAAAGGCTGTCCATAAAGGCCATTCATGTCCGTCAGCATCAGGTCCGGCCCCAGGGCCTCCACTTCTCTCCAGCGCTTCCTCCCGTTTTCATCACGCACGCAGAAACCGGCTCCTGTCCCAGTCAATCTTCCGACGACAATACTCTGCCTGACCTCTTTCCTCGTCGTCCTACCAGCATGAGACATTGCTGTAAGCAACCATAAGCATATCTCCTTCTTTTCCTGCTTAAACATTATGTTCTGGATTCCACCTCCTCCTGTCTGTTCCTGGCCTAAGACCTTGTTCCATGGTGTAGTCCTGTATCTGATCACGTGCTACATAAAAACCCAGTCCTGCCTGGATACGCGGTCCCTTGTACCCCTGGTCCGCTGCATCCTGGTTCCATGCATCGCATCCTGTCCTGCCGCATACCGTGTCCGCAAGTGTCAGATCCTGTCCTCCCAGCGGTCCATAGCTTCTGCGTACCGCAAAACAGGGGTGGATCGCGCATCTGTATCCCAGTCATGCTTCACCCTCACGGTCATGTGGGGTCCCAGATAGCAATCAATGAGCACGTGATCCTGCATACCTCCAGGGCTACTAGACGCTTCACGAGCTGTTGTTCTGTAAAACCGGCAGTCTCTGGAACACATACCTGTATTTCTGGCCTTTGTGGACGCGGCGGTCACATACCCTCTTTCTCTGTGTATTCCTGCCGGCAGAATACACCACACCCCACAAATAGGCTGCGTACTGCCAAATATAAAATCTGCGCGTCCCCTGATAAAAACAGTCCTGTAGCAGTGGCGTCCGTTTGATTCTGGGCGCGAAAACTGTTTTGGTCCGATGATCCGTTCTTTGTATCTCCCTCTGAGGTAGCCCAGAGGTGTGTCCTGGCCTCCCAGCAGCCTGCCTGCATCCTTACAGAATCCGGTCCCCGTCCGCATACAGGGCCAGTGCCTGTCCCACTGCTTCCCGACCGGCGCTGTTTTCAATGGTCAGTTCCTCGCGGTAAAATCGTGGGTGTCAACCAGCACGCTGTGCGGAAGGTCCCCCGCTTACTTCCGTCCTCCATGATCATTCCGGCAGACAGTCCACCGGTAATGACGGTGCCGCCGGCTGACTGGCCTCCAGTGTAATCCATTTGCGTAATTTCCAGCCGTTCCCGTACACGCCCCCTTTTGGCGAGGCACGCAGGCCGGCGGTCCGTCCTTGTCTCCGCAGGGCCGCCAGGGCCGCGCGCCTACCGTATCATAGTCACCGCTGCCGTCCTGGGCACGGTCAGGCGGACGGCCTGCTTCCTCCTTCGCTCATCCTGTCCATCTGGTTCTGTCATTTGCAAGCCTCCTTATTTCCGGAGTATAGCTGAATGCTCCAGAATTATCACAAGTTTTTATCGGCCAAGAGTCGATTTCAAATGGTGGAATTGTCATCCTGGTGCTAAAGTGAATATTCACTGGAAAGCCTTTCCCTGCATGCTTATAGTTTCTCAAGGCATAAATAATATATCAATCATATTGTCCTGTACTACTAATATATGTTATGATAAGTCCGTAACTGGCAGACAGAGCCGCACCAACCGTGAAGGCATAAAACAAACACATAGATAAAAGAGGTATGACATATGGGTGGAATATTTGGTGTTGCATCAAAAAACAGCTGTACCCTGACTTGTTTTATGGACTATCACTCCCATCTGGGGACAAAGAGAGGCGGAATGGCTTACATGGCAGCCAGGGCTTTACAAGGTCATCCATTAACATAGAAAATACCCCCTTCCATGAAATTTGACGGGGATTTGACGAGCTGGAGGGGAACATTGAGGAATCGGATGTATTTCCGACAACGAACCAGCCCCTTTCTGATTAGTCCCCACCTGGGCAGCTTTGCCATAACCACTGTGTAGGGAAAAATCAACAACGAGGCCGAGCTGGTGGCCTCTGGCCTATGAAAACGGCCATCCATACGGAATGCCAGGCGCATCAACGCAACGGAGCTGGTGGCTGCCCTTATCAATAAGAAATCCACCTTGGTGGAGGGCACTTTATATGCCCAGGAAAAAAGAGGGCTCCATGTCCATCCTGCTGACTCCGGAAGGAATCTATGCGTCCAGGATAAATTCGAAGAACTCCCATTGTCATCGGCACAAGGACGACGCCTACTGCGCCTCCTTTGAAAGCTTTTGCTTACATCAATCTGGGATATACGGACTACTAAAAGAACTTGGGCCCATGAGGATCGTATAGGCGACGCCTGAAAGCGTGGAGACGGTCAGCCTCCCAGGAAGAAATGAAGATATGCTCCTTCCTGTGGGTATACTGCGGCTGTTATCCCAGCTGAGGGTATCAATGTGGAGACGCGCTATGAGTGCGGAAAGCTGCTGGCAAAGGGATGAGGCGCAGCCCGAAGTGGTTGCGGGCGTTCCTGACTCAGGCATCGCACACGCCATCGGTATGCCAATGAATCCGGCATTCCATTTGCCCGTCCCTTTATCAGCACACTCCCACCTGGCCCGGTCCTTCATGCCCCAGAACCAGGGCCAGCGCAACCTGATCGCCCGCATGAAGCTGGATTCCTGTGACGCGCTGATCCGCGGCAAAGCCGCTGCTCATCGACGACTCCACTGTGCGGGCACAGCTGGGTGAGACCACGGAATTCCTGTACCAGAGGGTGCAAAGGAAGTACATATCCGCCCGGCCTGCCTCCTCTTATGTTCGGATGCCCCTACCTCAACTTCTCCCGTTCCACCTCAGAGCTGGATCTGATTACTAGACGCACAAGATCGACAGGAGGGAGATACGTCCTGGACGTTAAACACTTTACACGGACCCGACAGCGCCACCATAAAGAGACATTGAGAAATCCAAGCGCCTGGGATTCACCCTGCGTTACCACAGGCTGGATGACCTGGTAGAAGCAAGTCCATCGGAATCTCCCTGCAAGCTCTGCACCTACTGCTGGAGCGGCCGGAAATGGGCAGGCGTGCCGAGGCGCGCCTTCCTCCACACTTTAGCACAGGAATCTGGTATAACAGCGCGTTTGCAGATGGCGGCGGCAACATTTGCTGCCGCACTCCCACAATATACGGCGTATCCTCCCAGAGTCAGAATCGGTTCCTGGACTGGACCATTCACGAATCCCACCGGCACGCTGGGATGACAAGGGCCGGGGAGGCCAGTCCTCTTCTATAAGCAATATATGCGGACCAGGCCATGTAGGCGCATTGGCCTACGGCAAAAAATCAGCGGACGCCCCGCAGCCCGCAGAGCCTGGCCGCCTTCTCCATGCTGGCCACAGCTCTGGTGGTGCCCCTGTTCCTTTGCCTGCAGGGCCACATCCTCATCTGCCATAAAAACAGAAGGCTTCCTGCCCAGGGCGGACAGCTCTTTTTTATTGATCCTGACAGCCCCATATTGGTATCTCGTGATGTAATAACAGCGCCGGCTTCTTAAGGCCTCTTGTGCTCCTTTACAGCCTGGCCGGAAATACCAGGTTTTGTGCATAATCAAAATCCGCTGTGGTGTGGATGGCCCTCTTGATGACTATTTCATTTTCAGGCTCCAGATGTATGCCCTGTGCGACAGTTCCTCCTGTATAATCTCAAAACTGCGCCTCTCAATATCTCCCGGCAGTACCTGTTCCAACTGTATATCCGTCATCCGGCTCCTCCTCTCATTTCCTTTCGGTTGATGCCCATCAATATTCTGTACACGGCAGCCATGTCCAGATTCTCCCTGAGGACTCTGCCAGCTTTATCGCTACTGCTGCTGCCTGCACGTGCGGTGTAATCCATATCCGCAGCCTGTGCAGGCACAGGCCTGCACAAGCGGCCAGCCTCTGCCACTCGCCCTGGCGCATTCGGCTGTCAAAGATCTCCGTGATCATAGGTGCCGTAGATGCTTTCCTGTCTCCACCTGTCCATCCTGCTCTGGCCTGTCTGGATGAAAAAGCCGTCCTTTCCTCGTTTCCATCACATAGTCCATGGGGCGGCATATTTCGGTTCCCTCTGCGCCAGAACGATTCTGGCCGTGTCCGCGGTCTCTTCCCTGGTCAATGCACAAAGTGCGGCCCATATGGACTCCAGATCAATGGATTTTCTCCTGACAACCTGCCAAGGTCCAGGCTGTCCAGCTGGCCGAAACGCGCCTTCCACTCTGGGTCCTTATACTTTTCTTCCTCAAACTCCGTCGTAAGAAGAAGGCCCATGTCCGTGATGTGTACGACGGAAGGTCTGACTCCACCCCTTTTTCAAGGTCCACCAGCTCTCCCATCATCTGGTAGCCGCCGCAGATTCCCCATTACCAGGCACCTTTCGGCGGCTGTCCGCCAGCTTTAAGGATTGCCGCCCAGACGTTCTGGCGCATCCATTGCAGGTCGTGGATGGTATGCTGGTGTCAAAGGATAATCATGTCGTTCTGTCATGCTCTTCCTTGTCACATAGCGCAGGGACACTCCGGGGATTCCTGTAAAACACATTAAAATCCGTAAAATTGAGATATCGCGGAAAGCGGATCACCGCCAAATCCAGCCGCGGCAGGTGCCTTTGCCTTTCCTGTCTCCCAGGCGGCTGCTCAGGCTGTCCTCATCCTCGATATCCAACATCCATATAGGCACGCACCCCACCACACGCAGTGCCGCACAGATCCTCCAGCATGAGTCCGCTCCAGACGGACCTGTCGCCTGACTGTTGATGTTTCAAGCCTTTATACGCCTCCCTCCTCCCTCGTCAGCAGGGCCACGTACCGTAGAGCTGCAAAGACACCTGCCTCTGTCAATCGTCACCAGAAGCACCGCGTCCGCCATGTCCGCCATGCCCATGTTCACGATATCATCGGATTTCAGGTTAACTTGCCGGCTGGTCCGGCGCTCTATGAGCAATGCAGACATCGTACTCGCTCCTCCAGCCGCCGGTAGGAGGCCATATTATCTCGGCAACGAGGGATTTCCTTTACAGGCAAATAATCCCTGGCCTGCATAGTGCTGGAAACCTCCATGACACACCTGCCACCACATCCGTGGTGTTTTAACAGAATGGGAATTTCATGTCCGCACTCAAGTACTAATTCTGCCGCTGCCTGCCTGCAGGTGGCATGGGGCCTGTCCTGCAGACTTCCAGTCTCCTCCGAGCAGTCAGGTGTAGGAATTAAGCGGGCCATGTTCTGGGATTTAAAAGGCGCTGTCCTGTAGCTCGTCCTGGTGAAAAATACGGCAGCCAGCCCGGCTGCCAGGATGCTCTTCCCGCATTGGACATGGTTCCCTGAATCATGATTTTCGACTTTGTATGTTGGGACATGGTTTCTCCTCTCAAGCACCCGGCCATTTCCTTGGATGAGTTGTTCATATTGTCCTGTCTCAGCTTAATACAGATACGGTAAAAGGATGAGAGTCCAGCCCCGGATAATTGGCACAGCCAGGATCAGATGCGCCGGCCCAGCAGCTCCTGGTAAAGCCGGCCTTTTCCAGATTCCGTCCTCTTCCCGGTCCCGAAAGAACAGATAATTGGCCTGGGATGGATATACCTGAAAGCCCAGGTCATGGAGGGCGGCAGAAAGCCTCTTCCCGCTCCCCTTTTAAGCACCGCTCTGGTGCGCTCCAAAATCCGTCTTCCAAGGGCCGCCACGCCGGCGCACTGGGCCGGGCCGGACACGGACCAGGGCTGGCGTATCGCTGCCTGAACCGCTCCAGAAGGCTGCCGCTGTCGCTGCAAAGGCCGTAGCCCAGCCGCAGCCCGGCCATGCATACAGCAAATGCCTTAAGGACAAACAGATGCGTAAACCGGCCAGGTCAGGTATGACGGAGTATGATTCTGAATTATCCAGAAAATCGCAGAAGCATTCATCCACTGCCAGGTAAGCCCCAGGCGTTCGACACGTATCTGCCAGCTGCTCCACCTTCTTCCTTTAACGGTATTCCTGTGGGATTGTTGGGATTGCACAGAAACACCACATCGTAGGGCCGTCCCCTTCTGCCGCCTCCTGACACAGCCGCACATTCCTGCCGCGTCCAGGGCAAAAATCCCCGTCCTCCCTGAGATAATAATAATAGTCGGTCCTGCATCCCACCGACCAATGCCTGCTCATACTGAAAGGTGAGCTGTCACCAGCTCATGTATAGGACGCATGCAGCTGCCAGTCCGAAGATCAAATCAGCTGCCCTGTTGCCGCAGATAACCATTTATCCTCTACCCCTGTGATGCCTTCCTCATAGGCCTGTCTCAGCCTTTCTACACTGGCTGTCCAAGTACAGGCTGCATACTCCTCCCTCTCCAGGCAGTCCCCTCAGAGCCTGACTGACGCCTGGCATGCCAAGGGATTGATATTGGCAGAATAATCCATCCATGTCCTGGCTGTATATATCAATGCTGTAAGCTGATATTCCATAATAACCTCCATCTATCTTTTTACAGTTATCCTTTTCTACTCCCCTGCTGGCTGATTCCGCAAAACCAGAATGGTATCACAAAAATCATAATAAGCACAGCCAGCCCAAGGACCATCATCCCTCCGCAAAAAACATGATGGTTTGGCAATGTCTTAGTCCGCTGGTTCGATTTTCTCCTGTCATCCCCTGATATACGGCTTTTTATGAAGAGTTCCAAGTACCAGGCGTCACCTGGCCAGGCGGAGATGGAGGCTGCACAGGCGGCCTCGCCGTGGGGGAATTAGGGCTGGCATGGCGTTTCCTGTCCCGAAGGAACACCTTAAAGGCATGAGCCCCGTCCATACCCGGCAGAACCCATGCCCCCAGAACCATGAGGATTCCGGTCAAAGCCTGGCCGGAGCCAGATTAAGCAGGTCGTCCAGCTGGCGCACAGCGGCCGGAAGTACATGTCTGTCATTTTGTATCCCACCATGGAACCATGGTGTTGACAGCCTTGTATTGTTGCTACCTCCTGCTGACCCAGAAAAGCCATGAACAAAAAGGGGGGCAATGACACCGTCAGAGGCATTTTCAGCCACAGTCTCCACGCTGCCCTGGCGCGATCTCCGCCCTCATCCAGCGCTGCTGTATCCCTTCCCACAATCATGGATATTATATCTGGCCTCGCGCGCGGTAGCGCTCTCCAGACTGCGGCACACCATGCTCTCTGTACACAGTCCCCTGGCCAGCATGGAGACTGGCATGAGAAATCCTTCTGCTGGCAGAAGCACAATGCGTCTAAGTCTTTGTCCAGGCACACAGTTGCTCAGGCCCAGCAGAACGGCTGCCCATCTACGGAACACACTCACCATATGCATGCATGTGAGACGGTGTGCAGAGATGGCCCTGCCCGGAATCTGGCCTCTTCTTTCCGCATGCCCTGCCTGCTGTCTGAGAGCTTTATGCAGCGGCAATCATGGTTCCCATAAGGCGCACCGGACGAGCTGGCAAAGGGTCTCCTATTATCCAGTCAATCACAGCAGCCACAGCAGGGCCGCACCGTGAAATTTCCATATATCCAGCCACGTAATGTCCATGTCTACCTTCCTCGTTATTTAATCCGTATCCCTGTCCCGCAGCACACCCGCCACACTTCATCCGCCTCCCCGGCAATCCGGCAGCAGAGTCGCCCCCGTTCCTCCCGGTACAGATGCTCAAAGGCCCTGCCGCACGATGCCGCAGCCTATCTCGTCTGTCACCAAAACACGGTTCTTGGTCCGCCAGCAGCTCCTCCAGAAGCTGTTCAAGAATCTGTCCGTGGAAAGTCCTTCCGTTCCCTGCAGGAAGGGCCTGCACTTCCCTCCATTACCCGCCTGACAAGAGCTGGAAATCACGGCAGAACCTGCCGTCCATAAATTCCTCCCAGGAGGCCTTTTTCGCCCTCTGTCCAGACAAATCCGTCTGCATCCTGTTCCCCCAGGTACTGTCTGACAAACTCCTCTTGCCCTGGGAGCTTCCCTCCTGTCACCAAGATCATTCCTACATTCCTCCCCATCAGGCCTGCTTTTAAAGAACCGTGGCTGCTGACCAGACCGCCAGTTCAAACCTGCAAAAACATCCGGCCAAATCCCCTGGTCACTCCCTGCCGAACTGTTTCACCGACATCCTGTAATACCATAAAAACACGGCCAGGTGGGTCATACAGGACTCCTGCCAGCATGTCCCTGCCCCCCGGCAGCCCATCTTAACGGCTGCCGCGCCTTTGCCCCAGACAAATAAGCATCCACAGAAGCAGCACCAGGGAATCCGCCTTTTTGGCTGCCCCGCCAAAGCCGGCTGCCAGTCCCTTTTCTTGGCCTGGGGAAAGGCAGACCACGGAAAGACCGCTGAGGGCGCGTTCCATCACAAACACAAGGCAGGGAACCGCATTAAAGAAAATATCTGTCCCCCTGTCCTCCCTCAGGACAAGGGACAGGTATTCATGGAAAACGCCCAGATAGAGCATCATGTAAACGCCGAAGGAAATCACCGCAAAGGCTCCCAGATGGGGGTCTTTAAAATTTCCAGCTTTTCTGCTTCTGTCGCCATAGGAATGAATGGCATCCATGGTATCTCAGAAACCGTCCATGTGAATTCCTCCGGTTACCAGCAGGGAATGGCTGCCCCTGTGAGAGCCGCAGCATCCACGGGACAGATTCAGCACATCCAGGGCAAGATGGAGCCAAAGGCCCAGGGCCGCCCTGACAATCCCCACCAGAGGAAAAAGCACATGACATAGCGCATGCGTTCTTCGGTCCACTCCACGTTGGGCATAGGTATCTTAGAATACATGGAAATTGCTATGATGCAGGAATAAAAGTCCGTTCATTCTCCCTGACACTCCCTTCTTTATAAAGTCATCCCCCGATTGCTGCCGGCCCCAGGGCGGAGGGCTTTAAGAGCACGGGAATCCCATAAACCACCTCCACCACCCGGTCCAGCAGCAGATGCCAGCTTCTGATTCAGGGCAGCCCATGAGACGGATATACTCCATTGTCTCAGGTTCGTAACAGATTCCATCCCGATCCACTTCATTGGTGACAATCACCATATCCTGAACCTGTCCGGCCAGGGAAATGATGTCCTCTGCAATCTTATGGGACAGGCGTTGAATCGGACCGCCCCTGCTCTCCTGCTTCCGTTTTCCTGTCCCTTCTTTCTGCGTTCCCTCTTCTTTCCCTGTCCCCTCCTTAAACATCTCATTGGCCGCCAGGTTGGATACGCACTCCAGCAAGGGCACGGCCGGTCCGGGATGAGGGGCTTAAATCGGTCTCATACTCTCCAACCATCACTTCTCCCACATTCCGGGGCTTTTTCTATGGTGATAATCCCTTTCCCTTTCGGAGCACACGGTGGCGCTCCCACCTTATCCCGTCCCTCTTTTCCATATGCAATCATGGTAGCCACATAAAAACGGCGGGGAACAGGGGGAGTCCAGAATAAGCCCTTTCCGCGTATTCTGATTTTCCGCTGCCGCTGCCGCCTGTCACCAGAGTAATCATTCCAGTCTCCTATTATCGTGTCGTCATGTTCATCCAAATTCGCACGCTTCCCAATTACAGAAGATGCTCATACGCATCCCACATGGATGTCATCAAAGCTGCTCATCTGCGTGTACACAGCAGCCGCCATATCTAAAAAGTGGGAACAGGGCCGCTAGCGCCGGTGCCCTCCCCAGGTACACATTCCCGCAGAAATAGCAGGTTTAAGGCCAGAGCATCCAGAACCATTGCCCCGGCAGGCTCGGCTGAGACGTGGGAGGCCAGCAGATATCCTTTTACATCCGGGCTGATTCTGACAGCTGCCAGAGCTGCTGCCCCTGTTATGAGTCCGTCCAGCACCACCGGCAGGCCGCAGGCCGCGCATCCGATGTAAATCCGGTCAGAGCCGCCAAATCCAGTCCGCCCACTTTGGACAGCGCGTCCACCGGGTCTCCCCGGACGGCTTGCGGATACGGATGCCTTCCCTTGCGACCTGTACCTTTAG
>VOFH01002784.1_pt1 | contig 30912 bp, 39 predicted proteins | sample 5384091 | NCBI WGS metagenome assembly VOFH01 (sample SAMN12384727, study PRJNA508395) | human gut metagenome | isolation source: healthy gut G | host: Homo sapiens
GGTCTATCTGCTGTTCAGTGCGCCGGAGCTCTCTTCCACCATGAAAGTGGTATTTATTTATGTAGTCTACATACTGTACTCACTGGCCTTCACTGTAGTAGGGGTTCCGTTTACCTCACTGGTTCCGGTTCTGGCGTGAAGGATTCCACGGAGAGAACCATGGTCGTTTCATGGAAAAATGTCATGCTTCAGGATGGCCGTTTTTTCATTACAACGTTCGCATTGCCGTTAGTCGAAGTGTTTGGCGGCGGAGCCACCGGCTGGGGACGGTTCGGAGCCCTGGTGGGCGTTCTGATTACCCCTGTGCTTCTGGTGCGTCGCGTGGGGACTGAAGCCGTATGATACCATCGATTTAAAAAATCGAAAGGCCAAAGGTAAATCTGCTGAAAGAAACACAGCTGATAACCAAAAACAAACCACTGCTTATGCTGATGTCGGCTTTGGTACGGATATGATTGCAAATTCTGCACTTCTGGCAGTCAACATGTACTATTTTAAATACGTCCTGGGAAGAGGGATTTAGTTCCCATCACTTCCGTGGCACTGACCATGACAGGCGTACTGTCCAACCTGGCGATCCATTTTTAACGAAGAAGGTTGGAAAAAGAGATTATACTGGTATGGAAGTCTTTTCTCCATCATCCCGCTGGCGGTACTGTTTGAAACCAGTGGTTCCCAGCGCCGCATTGATCGTGCTGATCACCCTGTTTGACTCATTTCCACGGTTCCGGAGTGCGCTGGCCTGGGCCATGCTTCCCGACTGTGTGGATTATGCGGAGTATGTCACCGGAGACAAAGGAAACGGTGTTGTGTCATCCACGTTTTCATTTATGAATAAATTCTGCGGCGCCATAGGCGCGTCTCTGGCCAGCTATCTGCTTGGTATCTTTGGATTTGCCGCGAATCAGAACAGACACAGACTGTATTGTTTATCATCGTTGTCTTAAGATTCGGAATTCCGATTTTAGGATATATTGCGTCGCTGCTTTCGATGCATTTCTACGAACTGACAGACGAGAGAAACATGGAAAAGGCATGCTTTAGATGAACGGGCACAGTTTTTTAATTTTAAAAGGGAGCCAACAGAAAAAACCAAATATATTACTGATTACCACGGATCAGCAGAGATACGATACCATCTGCGCCATGGGATATGATTTTATGGAGACCCCGAACCTGGACAGACTGGCCGCGGAAGGCTGCTGCTATCCCAACGCATATTCCAGCAATCCCGTCTGTATGGCGGCCAGGCACCAGATCATTACCGGTCTGACGGCCAGGTATCACGGATTTGACGACAACTATTTTGAAAGTGATCCAAAGACGATCCCTTTCGATCTCCCGACGCTTCCGCAGTTACTGTCCGACGCGAGGTTATGATACGATTGCGATAGGAAAGATGCATTTTCAGCCGTGCAGAAGGCATAACGGATTTACAAAAATGGAACTGATGGAAGAAATTCCGCGATACCTGGAGGATGATGAATACGCGAAGTATTTAAAAGAGAACGGATATGGACATTTGCAGAGTCCCCATGGAGTGCGCCATCTGTTATATATGGTGCCTCAGAGGTCCCTGATTCCGGAAGAGCATCACGGCACACATGGGTGGCAAAGAGAAGTGTTTACCATCTGAAAGAAAATGGGGGAAAGAGGCCATTCTTCCTGTGGAGCAGCTTTATAGCGCCTCATCCTCCGTTCGATGTTCCGGAAAAATGGGCGGATCTCTACAAAGGAAAAGAGCTTCCTCCGTTAAAGGAGTCGAAAACACCGATATCCGGGATCGCGGAATGGAAAAAATATATTGCAGACTATCCCAATGAGTCATATCTCCGGAGAGCAAGAGAACTCTATTACGCATCCATATCATTTGTAGATTATAATATCGGTACAATCCTTCAGCAGCTGAAGGATATGGGGGAATATGATAACACCCTGATTCTCTTCACAAGCGACCACGGGGAAATGCTGGGGGATCACGGAACCTTCCAGAAGATGCTTCCGTATGACGGTTCCGTAAGAATTCCTTTTATTATGAGGTATCCGGACCAGTTAAAAAGCCGGAAGTGAGGATACCAGATTTATAGATATCAATGATATTCTTCCTACTGTTCTGGACGTGGCGGAGTTCCCTGTCCGAATCCTGAGAGATTGCCGGGCGAATCGATATTTGCAGTGGATGGGCGAAAGGACAGGACGGTGGAATATGTGGAACACAGCCACGGAAAGCTGCGCTGGATAAGCCTTATAACGAAGAGCTATAAATACAATTACTACTATGGCGGCGGTAAAAGAAGAACTGTTTGATCTGGAAAATGATCGGATGAAACGACCAATCTTCTTTATCATGCCCCCACTCCCGAAGTTCTCGCGGTCAAAGAGAAGCTAAAAGCCCGGCTGACTGCAATTGAGGCACAGTATGGACTGAAAGGCTGCGTCGAAAACGGGCAGTTTGTGGAACAGGAGGAATTCAAGCCGTTTAAGTATCACGAAAATAACCCGCCGCTGTTTCCCAAGAAACAGGGAGGCGACTACATAAGCCTGGAAGAGGAAGTAAAACGGGCGGTGGCTCATGAAGATGTCGTTAAGCTGGAAGAACTGGATATCCCTTTATTATGAGGAACGTGGTGTCTTAAGCAGAGAGAAATTATGAAAACCAGAGATCCCGTGAAGGCTGAACGTGCTTCGGGATCTCTGGTTTCGATATGGGACACGATTTTGTCAATCCTTATAATTATATAAAAAAGGTTCACATTTGAGTTTTCCGCATCGCCTAAATACGTCGCCACACCGGCAAACTCCACGCCGTCGATGATTTCTTCCTTCCGAATCCCCATTACATCCATGGACATGGTGCACGCCACCAGCTTTACGCCGTTTTTCATTGCCTGGTTCATCAGCATCTCGAGGGAATCCACATGTTTGTCTGCCATGACCTTCTTCATCATCTTAGTTCCCATACCGCCCATATTCATCTTTGAAAGCTTCAGCTTTCCGGCGCCGCGCGGCATCATGGCTCCGAACATCTTTTCAATCAGAGACTTCTCCACCTTTCGTTTTTCAGGCTTTCTCAAAATATTGAGTCCCCAGAAGGTAAAGAACATGGTCACCGGGCTTCCCATTGCAACCGCACCGTTGGCTATGATAAAGGCGGCCAGCGCCTTATCCATGTCGCCGTCAAACACTACCATGGTCTTTCCGTTCAGAGTGCGGGGAACAGTGGAAACCGTATCCTGCTCTGCCTCCCGGTTCTCCAGCCCTTGCGGATCAGCACGATGCTTTCCTGCCCTTTTCGTTTCGTATCCACCAGCGTGTTTCCTGTCTGTCTGCACCAGGAGGCGATATCACGTGAGAATCCCATATCTGTGGCGGAGACCTCCAGAATATCGCCATCTTCCATTTCACCGATCGATTCATGAACCTTCATGATCGGGCCTGGGCATTGAAGTGCCGCAGCAGTCTACAATTTTAACGGATTTCGCGGCGGCTGTGTGTATCTGCGTTCCCTTCCATCTGTGTTCCTTTCACCTGCGTTCCTTCCTTCACTTCCCTTTCCTTCACATGCTTTCCCCTGCTCCGGCTCACTCCGTTCTTGTTCCGCGAAGTCACGGTGATGCATGGATTTATAGAAGGAAGTTCCGCCTTCCAGCACCTTCACGTCTTTAAATCCATTCTGCGACAGAATTCTCGCCGCATTGTAGGAACGAACTCAATGGCGCAGTATGACGACGATCTGCCTCTCACGATCCAGTTCTCTAAACGGTTCCGCAGCTGTCCCAGCGGTATATGGTACGAACCCGGTATATGGTACACCATCTGCTCCACCTCCTCGGTCACGTCGAGGACCAGCGGACGGTCACCCTCCCGCTCAGAAGCTAAAAAGACGGTCCAGTTCATCAGAACTCATAAAGGAGACGAGATGATTTAACACATTTTCCGCAGTAAATCCCAGCATATTCACCGGGTCCTTGGCCGAGGAATACGGCGGTGCATAGCCAGCTCAATTCCTCCAAATCATAGATGGTACCTTTCATCCCCATAACCGAAGCGATGGTATCAATTCTCTTGTCGGCGAATTCCTGACATGAAATCTGTGCTCCGTAGATCTCGCCCTTTCTTCCGAATATCAGCTTAAGGAACAGTGTGACGGCTCCCGGATAGTAACCCGCATGGGATTTCTGGCTGATCAGCACGGTCTCGTAATCCGTTCCTTTCTTCTTCCCCATGGCTTTAAGCGTCTTTTCGTTCACTCCGGTCAGGGCCGCCGTATAATCAAAGACTCTGGCAACTGAGGTTCCCATGGTCCCTTTGTATTCCTTCTCGTCTCCCGCCAGAATATCGGCACAGATCCTCGCTTCCTTGTTGGCAGGCCCCGCTAACGGGATCATCGTCCTGGTTCCGAGAACGGAATGCTCCACCTCAATGACGTCGCCAACCGCATAGACGTGTTCCGCTGAGGTTCTCAAATGAGAATCCACCACAATGCCGCCCCGCTGATTCAAGGTGATCCCGGCCTCTTTTGCAAGGGCTGTTGGGCCGCACGCCGATGGATAAAAGCACAAGATCCGTTTCCACAGTTTCTCCGCTCCCCAGTCTGATGACCGTATGACCATTTACCCGTTCAAAGGAGGACACCGTCTCCCAGGACCAGCCTGACACCGTTTGCAGCCAGATTTTCATGAAGCAGCTCCGCCATCTCCAGGTCAAGAGGCGCCATTACCTGGTTCTGCATCTCGATCAGCATCACTTCTACGCCTGCATGAACCAGATTTTCCGCCATCTCAAGGCCGATAAATCCACCTCCGATGACAGCCGCGCCGGGCTTCTTTTCCACCAGCACCTCCTTGATCCGATCCGTATGGGAATCGTCCACAAGTATGAATGTCCGGTCCGTCAATCCCCGGAACAGGCGGTATCAGCGGGGATGATCCGTGGCTATGACAAGATCATCGTATGATTCCTCATAGGTCTCCCCTGTCTTTTTATCCTTGATCGTAACTGATTTTTCTGTCTGTATGGATGGCGGTTACTTCACTCGAAGTCCTCACATCGATATCAAACCGGGCCTTCATGACCTCCGGCTTCTGTAAAAAGAAAAAGTCTCTGCTTTTATCACATCACCTATATAGTAAGAAGTCCGCAGTTGGCGTAGGAGATATACTCCCCCGCGCTCCAGCAGAATAATCTGCCGCTTTTTCATCACGCCTTCTTAAGCGGGCCGCCGTCGTGGCTCCGCCCGCTACACCTCCGATAATTACTGTTTTATTTCCCATCGCCTGGTTCACCTCTCGTTTTTTGTCATGAGGCAATTATAACCGGGAAGTAAAATCGTTTCTGTGATAAGTCACACAGTGTTTTTCTGCTGTACCTTACGATGTGATGGCCCGCTGCTCGCGGGAATAAAGCGAGCACGCCGCTAATTGTCACGATTCCGCCGGCCACAGCCAGAAGCGCCGGTATCTCTGCAAATAAAACCGCGGCGAACATGGCGCCACCACCGGCTCACACAGCTTTGAAGCGGAGACGAAGGATGGAACAGAAATTTTAAACACCAGCTGAAGATACTGTGTGTCCGAGGAAGCGTGGAAAATACGGCCAGCAGGAATCCCACCACCACGGAGGCCGCACCGTAACCAGTAAAGGAAAGGCCGCTGGCCGCTGTGGAGATACAAAGCACCAGCGCGCAGAATACGTATACAATGTATGTATAAACCGTCGTAGACATATGCTTTCTCTTCTCTTCCGATCAGCGTGTAGACTGCCGAGAATACGGCCGCCGCCAGAGCCAGTCCGTCACCGGTCAGATGATTTCCGCCTGGAATAATCAGACAGTGCAATGAAGACTTTCCGCAACCGTGACCGCGATACTTCCACCGCGGTCTTTGAAAGCCGGCCTTTTAAGAACAGGCGGTACCCGAGTGCCGCCCCATATCACCTCGGTACAGACGATGGCTGTGGAGCTGGCTACCGACGTCTGATTTAACGACTCGAACCAGGATGTAAAATGCAGTGCCAGAAAAATACCGCTGACCGCACAGAGCGCCACCGTCTTCTTATCGGGCCCGCCAGTTCCCGCCTGATCTCCTTCTTTCCCAGTACCACCGGCGTCATAAGCGCCACCGTCCAAAGAAGGCGGTAAGCCGCTGTCACGACCGACGGAGCCTCCGAATACTTCACAAATATCGCTGACAGGGATATGCCGATGATCCCGATCACAATCATAATCATGGGGTGCTTCTCTAAAAACGTCATTTTACTCTCCTTTATCAATGGGTCAAACTGTGATGCTTCTCTACTACCTTAAACGGAATCGGCGGTTTCGTCAAGCACTGTACGGTCAATTAAAATATGATGGGAAGCAGCCGTATTACAGGAATGGCATGACAGTCAAAAGCAAAAGAGGCGGGACACGGCAGCCTGTATATCAGCCACCGCACCCGTCATTTTATAATCGCAGATTTGATATTTTAAAATAATCATTTAATAGATTTCCGATTATCTCTTTAGGTTTTTCTTATATGCCGGTATAGCCCGTAACTTCCGGCTTTTCCGGCACTTTTCCTATCGGAAGAACCTCACAAACGTTCTTATTACCCTTCATGTTTTTCGCTCTCAAACGTAGTACAAACAGTAGTACATTCTGCGCATTCTATGCGGCTTGGGCTTCCTGGGGCTCTCTGACGCTGGCTGCGTGTTGACGGTTGCGCTGGTCTGTGCCTGAGCTTGCAGCCGTTCCATTTCCTCCTGTGCGGAATGGAACGTGGCGTGAGCGTAATAGTTCAACGTCATAACGATATTGGCATGCCCCATGATGTACTGCAATGCCTTGGGGTTCATGCCCGCGTTTGCCATTCTGGTACAGAATGTATGCCGCATGGTGTGCGGCGTCATCACATCGGGCAGCGGCTCCTTGTGGCACTTGTTGTACTTCTTGGCAAGGCACTTGAACATGGCGTCATAGTGGACAGCCACTTTCGGCAGTCCATCCCGGTTTAAGAACAGGAAGCCCTTATATCCGTCCACCACAACGCCTTTGCCATCCTTTCGCCTGTGCAGCACGCGCTGAAATGCTTTGTAGGCTGCTGCGCTCATAGGCACCTGGCGATAACCGCTGTCGGTCTTTGGCGCTTCGATGTAGTAGCCGTCCTCGGTGCTTCTCAAAAGCTGGTGGTCTACATTCACAAAGCGCTTTTCAAAATTCAGGTCGGCAGGCGTCAGGCCGCAGAGTTCGGAAACGCGAAGCCCGGTTTCCAGCAGAATCAATACCTCGTCATAATACTTGGCATAAACAGGATCGTTCTGCATGAAGTCCAAAAGCCCTTTTCCTGTTCAGGGGTAAGCGGCACCTTTGGTACGGTATCGTCGTTGATAACCTCATTGATCTGGAAGTCAAAAGGGGTTCTTGCGGAGGCAATCGTCCTGTACGGCCATGTAAAAAATGGCTTTCAGGGAACGCTTGCCGTTGCAGATGGTAGTGATAGGCCACACCCTTTTCCTGCATACGTAAAGCCCATTCTTTGGCGTCAGACAGCTTTACGCTGTCGATGCTGGCCCTCCGATTTTTATCCTCGGACAGAAGTTTCATTAACTGCTGGCGGCTCTTATGGGTTCCCCCGCTTCACATTGCCCCTCTGCCGGATGTACTTTTCATAGAGCTGGCACACGGTCATTTTTCTTGCCGATGGTGTCAATCCCATCGTCAAGGTCTTTGTATCTGCTTGATTTTCTCACGCAGGGGAAATATCGGGCGTTTTCCGGCAGGGATTTTGTCCGTGGGGACTAACTTCCATGAGTACACAAACTTCGGTTCTCCAAAGGCATCCGTATATTTGTAGGTGTATCTTCCGTCTGTTCGCTGGCTCTCTCCAGATTTCAAAAAGGCGGCCTTTGCTGTCCCGTCTTTTTCATCTCGTTCTTTTTTGACATTTCGTCATGCTCCTTTCCATGACGGAAAGAGCCTTGACACACTCTAAGGGTATTATAGCATAGTCAAGGCTCTTTTTCACTAGATTGTGTCCAGAGAATCAATGATTTTTTCAAACTTTGCCGTTTGATCTGGATGCGGTTGCCGTTCAAAATCACCCAGCCAGCGGATGGGTTTTCCTCGGCAAGCCGCCGCAGCTTGTTTTCTCCAATGCGAAAATATTTCGACGCTTCCTCAATGGTAAGCGTATATTTTTCCCAAATAGGCACATCGTTATTACTCATAATCTTGCCTCCTTATGTTCAAAAAAAGGATTCTTGTAACTATGGGCAAAACACGGACGGCTGGCGGCCCAGCTCCACGGGACTTTCACCCCCGCGTGGTTCTCACACGGCCATACCCATTGCCTGCGACGCTTTTAACGCTCGGACTGTGGCTGTAAGGGAGTATCATTGTCCTGCCTGCGTCGTCGCCCATAAGCAGCCACGCCTATGTGGCGGCTGGGTGGTGGTCGCTCCGCTGTTTTCGTAGAAACCAGCATCATGGCGCACCCGCCGTCCGGCTCGGTACAGACAGAATGTGTCCGTATGCCCTATGACGCACCGCCATTGTCCTGCGGGCGTATTTGTCAAGGTGCATCATCAGCCACCAGGTCGGCGGAAATGCGGAAGGGAGTTAGAAAACATTTCCGTTACCGTGGCCGGGCCGTTACTTCAAAGCAACGATGATGGAATGGATGAGCTTGAGTTCCAAACGGTGCTTCATATACTCGTCCACGCACACATAAGGGATGCCGTTGCTGTCGTACAAGGTGCGGGTGCAGAGCTTGTTTATGTAGCCTGCATAGTACCGCAGCACTTGTTCCATAGCCATTGCGTCCCCAGCGTGGGCAGCTTCCATCACCGAAAGGGGCAGAAGTTTTCTGCCGTTGAATGTGGGTTCCTTCATCCGCGTTTCCCTCCCTCTGGCATGAGCGCCATCAATTTCAAACGCAACTGTTTCAGGGTGCTTGTCCTGTGGCGCTGTACGGCGCTGCGGGACATTCCCATGAGGCTTCCGATTTCTCCGTCTGCCAAATCCAAAACACAGTGCAAAATCAAAATGCTTTGTTCTTGTTGTGGCAGGCTGGCGAATGCCTCGGCTACAAGCTCGTTGTCAATGAGCAAATCATATCCATGCGACGAAAAAAACGTAGCTGTCGCTGGGGTAATAATCTACCGTGGAGAGCTTGTCCAATTCCTGCTGTGTCAGGGCGTCCAGCGACTTTTCACGGTCGCGCTGCTGTCCCATCTCGCGCAGATAATCTTTGGCCTCATTGCGGAGTACCGCCTTGCAAAATGCGTCATAGCGGTGCCGCAGGATAAAGTCATTGCGGGGATCGTATCCATCTTCTCACCCCCTTTCTGTGGGTGATTTCGGTGGTTCTCTCCCTTTCCGCCAAAGTTACTTTTGAAAAAGCCGCCAGCTACCCGCTAAACACCACTTTTTGCAACATTTTTTGAAAAAATGTGTGGCCGGTGGCACGGGACGCAGGAAACAACAAATTCGCCCGGAAGGGGTGTAAACCCTCCGGGCGAACAAAAATAGTATGATATTTTACTGCATGGGATAATGCATGGGTCCGGCCGCATTTTTGACTGGCCGGGGGATGGCTTTTTTTAACGGTGCTACTCCCGTTTCTGGTGGTCGATCTCCCTTTTTACACATGACAGCTTCCTCCTAGAGCCGCCAATCACGCCAGTGTCAGGACGCCATTTCCAATAGAAGGCGAAGAAACGGCAGACTTGGTCTTGAACCGCCGAAGGTTAAGGGAATCTATTTTACGCGCAGGAAAGCCTCTGTCCCTGCAACGTTTTTTTGCCTATTGGGCGGTGAAGCGTGTTTCGTGTGATTCACTTCCTATTGGTCGGCTGTTTCTTTTAACCGTTCAAAAGATTCACTACTAATAACGTGTTCCAACCGACAGGCATCGGCTTCTGCAATTTTAGGATCAACGCCTGCGGCTATGAGCTGTTCCATGAAAAAGCAATGGCGCTCATAGATTTTACGGCCACTTCTCGACCAATGTCTGTTAGATGCAGAGCTGACGCTCACCGCCGGAAACCATGTACTCCCGTTCTCTCCAAGGACAGTCTGATAACCGTCTGGCAATCGCTGGATAAATTCGTCACAGTAGCCTTGCTTTGCCGCCGCCATGACCTGCTCCTCGGTAGCGTTCATGTTGCCTACACGGATATTGTTAAAAACAGTATCATTGAACAGGGTCACATCCTGGAATACAAAGGACATACAGCGCATCAGGTGTTCCGGTTCAATGGTGCTGACATCTATGCCGCCAATGGTGATCTGGCCTTTTCTTACATCCCAAAAACGGGCGATCAGTTTGGAAATCGTGCTTTTCCGCTGCCGGAAGGCCCTACCAGAGCCGTTACGCTGCCAGCGGGAATAGAGAAAGACACATCCTTGATAACATCGTCCTGGTTATATCCGAAGGTGACATTTTTCAGTTCAATGTCATATTTGGATACATCCTTGTCCACGCCCTCCATGGTGGGCGTGGTCAGCAGGGTACGCATACGGTTGGTAACAGTCCCCAAGTGAAACAGAGAGGCCAACTGCGAGAGAATGGCAAGGATCGGACCGTAAATTTGCGTAGAGAACATCAGTAGAACCAGTAAAGGAAAGCAGTTCAATTTTACCGTTTGTTATCAGCACCGTTCCAATGAAAATAGTAATGCCAAGCCCTGCTTGCAGGATCAGGCTGGCTCCCTGAACCAGAATACCGGAGGCCAGTTCTACCTTGATGGCGATTTTTCTCATAGCCTGGAGTGCTTTATCCAACGCATCGAAGCGGGAACCGCCAAGACCACAGGATTTGATAATTTTGATACCTTCCAGGCATTCCTGAATCTGGCTAGATGCCTCCAGTTTCACATCCACCTGTTTGTCAAACAGACGAAGTTGTAGCTTGCGCCCGCACCAGATGATAAGGAATGTAACCGGCATTGTGCAGAAAATCGCAAGGGCCATTCTCCAGTCAAAAAATGCCAGACAAACGCAGGTCAGGGTAACAGAGATGATATTTGCAATCAGCGGCGGGATGGTACTGCTGAGCATGGATTCCATGCTGCTGCAATCCGCCATCATGTTGGTGGTAATATCGGACAAATCTTTTGTGTTAAAGAAGCTCATGGGGAGCTTGCGAAGATGCTCCGCGATCCGAAGTCTGGTCGTACTGGCCTCCTTATAGGAAGCAATATAGGTTTTCCTATAATCGTTTTTCGCGGCCAGGAATACCAGAATAGCCGCCACCAGCCCCAAGCCAAGCAGCTTCCACAACGCGGCCCACGAAATTGCTTCTCCCGTAAACGGCTTTAACAGCTCCCAAAAGATCAGGCAGGCTACCATTGATGGGAGCAATAACGCGATATTGGTTATTGTGCAGGCCGTAATTGCTTTTTTCAGGTCGGAATAGCCTTTCTCCGACAGCATTAACTTTTCTTTCAGCTTACTCATAGATCACACCGCCTTTCCTGTGCCAATTTTCCAGTTGATCGACTCCGTATAGCTGCTCCACATCTGCGCGTATTTTCCATCCTTCTTCAGCAGCTCGTCATGGGTGCCGGATTCAATCAGGCAGCCCTTTTCCATGACAAGTATCTGGTCAGCATTACGAATCGTGGACAGGCGATGGGCGATCATTACAACTGTTTTATTTTGGATCAGCTTTTCAAAGGCTTTTTGAATCAGGTACTCGTTCTCCGGGTCACTGAACGCAGTAGCCTCGTCCAGAACGATAATTGGCGCGTCTTTTACGATAGCCCTTGCAATGGCAATCCGCTGACGCTCACCACCGGAAAGATGGACGCCGGTACTGCCGATTACAGTCTGACACCCGTTTGGAAGCTGCTCAATAAAATCATGGCATCTTGCAGCCTTTGCCGCCGCAATCACCTGTTCTTCCGTGGCATCTGGATTTCCCATACGGATGTTATCCATGATGCTCTGTTTGAACAGGAACGTATCCTGAAATACGAAGCTGACCTTATCCATCAGCGCATCCAGAGGAATATCCCGAATGTCAACGCCGCCGATCTGAATACTTCCGTCCGTCACATCATAAAACCGGGAGATTAGGCTGGCGATGGTACTTTTACCGCCACCGGAGGGGCCGACAATGGCTGTCACCTTGCCCTGATCCGCAAAGAAAGAAACATGAGACAGGGCCTTGACCTGGGAATCGGCTTCGTAGGAAAAGCTGACATCCCGGAAAGCAATCCCATAGTTTTCGATTGTTGCCGCCGTACTCTTTTCGGGCAGGGCCGGGATACGCAGGATTTCATCCATACGCTCCACGCTGCCGTCAATCTGCGTAAAGGACTCAGAGATATACATGATTTTATTCAGGACACCGGAAATCGCATGGACAATAATCAGGTAGAAAATAAATGTCAGCGAATACTCCCTGAAATCCGTAGTGTGCATCCCGATCAGAATGCCCACCGGAATCAAAAGCAGATAAATATTGTTGATGATCGTGGTAAAAGCAGGCATACAGTTCTGCCAGCCCAATGCGTACTCCAACACAAAAGAGGTATAGTCTGTAATGGATTTGCCCAACCGCTTAAAGGAATCGGCGGTCTGATTAAATGCTTTGATCTCCGACATACCACGTACATATTCCACAGAAGCGCTGTTCATGTTCTCCTGGGCGGTCTGAAAACGGTGCATTTTTTCCTTTGCTTCTCCGTTGAAGCCCGCAAACTGCACGATAAAGGCCAGAACAATACCGACCAGACAAACCACGCCATACCGCCAGTCAATTCCAAGAAGAATGATAACCAGAACAAGCGGCGCGACCAAAGAGGCCACAAAGTCCGGGAGCTGGTGAGCGATGAATTTCTCAACACTTTCAATGTTTTCATCCATGATCTTTCTCATTTTGCCGCTGCCCAGGGTCAGATGATACCCAAGGGGAATCTGCATGATGTGGTCGGCAAAGGCCACCTTCAATTCATAAAGCGTTCCAAACGCCGCAACGTGGGAACACAACAGGGCAAAAAAGTAAAATACGATGTTCCCCAAAATTCCAGCCAGGGCCAGCCATCCCCAGGTCGAGATTGCGGAAACATTCAAGAGCGACATATCCGGGTAAACAAACAGGATTTCCCGAATGATGTAGTAGATTGATAAGTACGGAACAAAAGAACAGATCGCAGCCAGCGCCGCCAAAAACCCTGCCAGGAACACCAGCTGTGCCCCTTTTGGTTATTTATGGCCGGAAGCCAGTTCCAGGCAGCGTGCCAGTCCGGCCTATTGATCAATTTTCGCTTTCGGTTAACTGTGGCAGTCATGCCGACTACCAACATTTTGTTGTTACAATTTTCGTAAATATCCTGATCCTGACGCTCTTGCCCCTACATGGGATATTTCGAGCGTTTCATCTCGATTTATCTTTTCCAACTTTTTTGTCTAAAATTCCAACACCAAGAACTCCTTCCTCTGCGCCTTTCATTGATTTACTTCGCTGAAAATCATCGGTAAAATGAATCCCTTTTGCCATTCTCAGCGGATTTGAACCCGTAATACTCCCGGTGTTGGCTTTTTATGATTTTATAAACCGCTTATGGAATGCAATTTTAAAGAAGCTCTGCGCCTCTGATTTGAAAATCATCGGTAATGCAGCCGTTCTCCAGGCGTATTGCCCGCTCACAGCAGGCAAGCGCACACTCCGCGTCATGGGTAATGACGATAATGGTGCGCCCCATTTTCGCCAGCTTGCGGATCATCCGGCTGACATTCCGCATATTCGTACCGTCCAGCCCGCTTGTCGGTTCATCCAGTACGATAATCGGCGCTTCGTGCATTAGAGCCACGCCAAGAGCCAGCCGCTGCTTTTGCCTTCCTGACAGCGTAGAGGGATGCTGTTTAATAAACGGTGTCAGTTCCAAAGGGCCTCCCAAAATTTCTTCGCCGCTTTTTTTTCGTTCGGGAGTGACTTCTGCACCGGTAGTCAGTTCGTCAAGCAGATCCTCACCGAATAGCTGACTGTCTAAATCCTGGGGAATATACCAGACCTTTCCCAAGCGGCCTTTCGGTCTACAATGCTTTCCGAATAAAACGACTTCGCCGGATTTCTCTTTCAAAAGCCCTGCCAAGATTCGCCCTATGGTGCTTTTGCCCGTCCCGTTTGGGCCGATCAGGGCTATCGCTTCTCCCTTATGGCATTGAAAGTCAATATCCTTAGATACAATCGTTTCACCAAAAGAGTGGTTCAGTTTTTTCACTTCCAGAACAACCTCACTGGTTGCCGCAGACGGGATTTCCGTCTGCTCAATCTGATGCAGGTTAGGAGTGCGAAGCCCCAGCGCCTGGATTTCCTTATTAGTCAGAGCTTTCATCTGCTGTGCAGTAAATTCCCGCACAATTTTCCCTTTCTGGACACACAGGAAACGGTCTGTCAGATCCATCAGATAATAAAGCCGGTGTTCCGCTATAATGATGGTTTTTCCCTTCTTCTTCAAATCGTGAATAATATCTGCAAAGCGGTAGGTAGATGCAATATCCAGATTGGCAGACGGTTCATCCATGACATAGATTTCAGGATCAATCGCCTCTGCGGATGCAATCGCAACCTTCTGACGCATTCCATAGGACAGGCTGTGCAGGCTGTGATCCAAAATATCCTGAATCTTGATGTTCGCCGCTGCCCGGTGAACATGGTTCTGAATTTCCTCATGGGAATAACCGTAGTTCTCACAGCCAAAAGCAATCTCGCCTGCGACCTCATTGGCAAAAAACTGGCTCCTCGGGTCTTGAAATACATTTCCTGCGATTTTGCCGCGTTCCCAGGAAGGAATCTCTTTCAGCAGTTTTCCATCCACAAAAACCTCGCCGCTCAATTCTCCCTCGTAAAAGTAGGGGATCAGGCCGTTAATTACTCTTGTCAAAGAGCTTTTCCCACTTCCCGATGGGCCGGTCATAACAATGACCTCCCCGGCGGCAATGTCTAATGATATATGTTCCAGTTGATTTCCGTTCCCGCCATAGGAAAAGGTCAGGTCACGGATCATAATTTCTTTTCCCATTCCATTCCTCCTATAAAAGACAGCAGCACACGGCAGCTCCCACGCTGACAACAATCAAAACGCAATCCAGCACAGCGATCCGGCTGACATAGTAGCTTTCTTTCTTGTAGGGGCTTTCAATTCCCCTGACTATGGCAGAAGCTGCTAACTCGTCCGCGATCTTTAAGGAGCGGAACACCATCGGAACAATGGCGTATTCCAACGTGTCCATTGGATGCCTCAAAACATTGCCGACCGATTTTAAGAAGCCACGAATTTTCATGGCTTCCCTGACTTCTCCAAATTCATGCAGCACAGTCGGCGCAAAGCGGAGCATGACGATCAATACAAGCATGATATGGGTAGAAATCGGCATTCTCCTCAAGCTGGCCGTTAGCTTGCCAGAGGGGATTTTAGCCAGAAGATAGGCAGGCATAGCCGGAAGCAAAAGTTTGTAAACCATGCTGAGCAACAGTGGAGATGGGACACTGATTTTATATTTTGTCTCAATCATCAGCCATACAATCGCCACTAAATAGACCGCAAAGCATCCCAGGGCCTGTTTATACTAAGCCGAACCAGCAAAGGATCAAACAAATCCAAAGGGTAAAAATTCCATGTCCTAAAAAACTTGTTGTCAAGGAAAGTAACAAGACAAGCGCACAGCGTCAGGAAAAGAACTGTGCGCCCGTCAATTCGATCAATCCGTCTTTGCTTTTTTGATACGGCCATCATCCTACAATGCCTGCCTTTTGGAAATGCTTTCTGAGCAGACGCTGGCCAAACAACGTGCCGAGGATTGCAAGAACCGCAGTAATAACAACGCCCAAAAGCATCAGCGCAGGAGACGTTACCATAGAGAGCTGCATATTTAAAGTGTTGGCATCAAAACCACTGTTTGCAGCCATTTCCTGATAACTGTCCCAGGACCACCACAACGGTACGGCACAACCTACAAAATTACCGATTGAGTTGACCATCCAGCCAATTCGGTTACGAACCGCACTTTGGTATGTATTCTTGCCAACCATGCACAGTTCGGCAACGAGAGCTACAATCAAAAAATAGGGAATCAAGAACATATAACCCATAACTCCTTGAATCAGCCCCATAAACCGCAGCCCATGCAAACAACAGTCCGTGTTTGTTGACGCGGTTTGCTGCAACCAGATAAAAGATTGCGCCGATAAATGCATCAATTCCGGCAGAGCCGTACAAATATACTACCGGAAAAGGCAATGTAACCATACCAATTATCATTGCAAAGCAAAATTGATGACCATCATTGCGGCAATCGTCATAATATCTCGAACGCCAAACTTTTTCTTTACCGTTTGTTCCATCTTTGAAACCTCCTTAAAATAAAATGACAGCGTAGTTAGCAATAACTAACTACGCTGTCATTCTACACCGGTTTGCAGTCTCTAACTACTCCAAAGGGAAAAGTAAATCAAGAAAACAGCCCAAAAGTTAAATCACTTTTTTGCTTTACGGTAATCCTTTGGAAGCATTCCAAACACTTCTTGAAAGGCTCGCGCAAATTTACTAATATTTGAATATCCAAGTTCACCGGCTATTTGCGTGATTGATTGATCTGTTTCCTGCAAATAAACAGCCGCAAGATTCATTTTATACTTTTTGATATGTGCATAGGGCGTATCGCCATAAATCTGTTTGAAAATAGCTTGAAATGTGACCTTGCTCATTGGCTCCTTTCGCAAAAGTTCTTCTATGGATATTTTTTTGTCGAGGTTTTCTATGAGCTGTTGGCGGATGCGTTTGATGATTTCAATTTGTTCTTTGGCATAATACGTTGCCTCATACTGATCTTCAATCCGCAGCTGTTTGATATGGTAAAATAGTTCCAATAATTTGATCCGGAAATAATCTCGCTCTTCAACACTAACTTTTGCAGCATACAATTCTTCAAAGATATGTAACAACCGCTGTGGTGTAGGCCCGACATAAAACCACTTATTTTTTTTCTAATTCCAGTTCTCGTCCCAGATTTAGAACATCAATGTTGTAGTACGAAAAAACTTTATTGAATGCTCAAATTAGCTGACGGATTTCAACTTGGAAACTATAATATGCCATTTGAAGGAAAGCAGTCAAGATAAAGCCAAAGAAGCAGTCAAGATAAAGCCAAAGACTTGCAGATAACAGTATTGGTAGAGGAAGCGAAGACGCTTTGTCCGTTGCTGCACGGGCAAATTATGTTATTGTTTCTTGATGAGGGCAGGCAGCCTGGAGCCGTTCAAAAGCCTCTGTGCTAATAAACTCTGAAAACAACGCTATATGCAGACCATGAAGCCTGATCAGATATAAGAGTAATGTCAACACAATATAGAACAAACCGAAAGAGCCTAGGAACTGAAAATTTTTCTCTTAACCAACAGATAGAGGAAGGCACACAAAGTGAATATCATTTTTCACAGTTTATCAGCACAATTGTTGACCAGTACACAAAATAATATTCTCTATTCTGTGTGTTGTGGAGGCCACAAAAAGGCCTCTTATTTTTTTGCAATTTTTCTTTCCAAAGCGCTATTTTGCGGGTAGTTTGAAAGCTTTTCAGAGTATTAGGAGTGGAGGAAAAGAAAAACAGCAAGCATAGGAGTGTGGCTACACTTCCCGAAAAACGCTTCCGCCTTTGCGGGCCGTCCTTGGGGAAAGTCCCCAAACCCCTTTGAATGAAGGGAGGTGAAAAAATGGCAAACCGAAAGCGTCAAATCGTCTTTGCGCGTCCCTGTGATGCCAGAGGAAAGGGCCTCATTCAAGCGAAAATGGCCCAGCTTGGCACAAAGAATTTCTCGGCCTATGCCCGGAAAGTGCTGATTGACGGTATATCATCCACATGGACACCAGCGACATCCGGGCGCAGACCGCAGAGCTGCAAAAAATCGGCGTCAACGTCAACCAGATTGCGCGGCGTATCAACAGTACCGGGGCTGTGTACGCGCAGGACGTGGAGGACATCAAGGGGGCGCTGGCACAGATATGGCAATTACAAAGATCCATCCTATCAAGGTCAAAATCTGAGAAAAGCGGCCTTGACTACATCGAAAACCCGGACAAGACGGACGATAAAATGCTGGTATCGTCCTTTGGCTGTTCCTACGAAACGGCGGACATTGAGTTTCAAATGCTGTTAGATCAGGCGCTCAAGAAAAGGCAACAATCTGGCTCACCACCTGATACAAGCTTTTGAGCCGGGCGAAACCACGCCGGAGCAGGCCCACGAGATCGGGCGGCAGCTTGCCGATGAAGTGCTTGGCAGGGAAATATCCCTATGTGATAACCACCCACATAGACAAGGGCCATCTGCATAACCACATCATTTTCTGCGCGGTGGATATGGCCAATCAGCGCAAGTATATTTCCAACCGCCGCAGCTATGCCTTTACATCCGGCGCACCAATGACCGGCTGTGCAGGGAAAACGGCCTGTCCGTAGTGATGCCGGGCAAGGACAAGGGACAAGTCCTACGCCGAATGGGACGCCCAGCGCAAAGGGCAAGAGCTGGAAAGCCAAACTGAAAATTGCCATCGACGCCGCTATCCCGCAGGCCAAAGACTTTGACGACTTCCTGCGGCTCATGCAGGCGCAGGGCTATGAAATCAAACAGGGAAATTCGTTTCTTTCCGCGCTCCCGGTCAGGAACGCTTCACCCGCTGCAAAACCTTGGGGGTGGACTACACGGAAGAAGCCATTACCCGGCGTATCAAGGGGCTGGCCGTGGACAGAGGCCCGAAACGGAAAGCCACAAAGGAAATTTACTATGCGGATTGATTTGGAGAACAGCATCAAGGCCCAGCAGAGCGCGGGCTATGCGAAGTGGGCGAAGTCTACAACTTGAAGCAGGCCGCCGACGCCTTGAATTTCCTGACCGAACACGGCATTGAGAGCTATGCGAGCGCTGGAAAGCAGGTGGACGAGATCAGCACAGCCAATGACGAAGCCGCCGCTGCTCTGAAACGGTGGAGCGCAGCCTTGGAGAAATGGCTCTGCTGATAAAGCAGATTTCCACCTACAAGCAACTTCGGCCCGTGGCGCTGGAACTGCGGCAGGCAAAAAACAAAGCCGCGTTCCGGCGAGAGCATGAGAGCCAGCTTATTTTGTATGAAGCTGCGGCGAGGGCGCTCAAAGAGGCCGGGATGAAGAAGCGCCCCAATCTGTATGCGCTCAAAGCCGAGTATAAAAAGCTGGACGGAGAACGGGAACGGCTGTCAGAACAGTATAACGAGGTAAAGAAAGAGCTGAAAGAATACGGCATTATCAAGCAGAATGTGGACAGCATTTTGCGGGTGACGCCGGGAAAGGAGCAGATACAGGAGCTATGAACATACCGAGAATGAATTACCGCCAGTACCGCAAGGCCCGGCGGCTCACGCATGAGTGCTGTAATTACTGTGATGGAAACTGCCTCCTGCTGGACGATGGGGAGGAATGTGTCTGTGTGCAGAGCATTTCCTATTCCGTTCTGTGCCGATGGTTTCAGGCTGCCGTCCTCCCGCTGGACGCGACACTTTATGCCGAACTGATGGAGCGAAGCCAAGCGCGGCGTTGCCGGGAATGCGGGGCACTGTTTTCTCCCAGACGTCCAAACTGCCTCTACTGTCCAGACTGTGCCCAGAAACGCAAGCGCCAGAGCAAGAAGCTGTGGGCGAGGAAACACCGGGAGCATGCGTAGAAAAAGTAATGGGAAAAGGCCCTGAAATATCAGGGCTTTTTCCTTTGGTCAGAGGGGTGGGTACTATGTTACTACCTTTTCTCCTGGAAGCGGCATTTACTTTTTCTACAAGGTGATACCGATATCCCGCTCTCATTTCTGCGTTGCCATTCTGTTTCTTTTTCCTATGGCTTTTCCCAACAATTATATATCCTTGAACAATCAGTAGATTTTTTGATGGAGTTCCTATATAATAGAATCAGTTAGTTAATGCAAACTTAGTAAGAGCAAGGAGGTTATTCCATGGGGATTCTCAAACAGTTTTTTAACAACACCCGAAAGCCGGACGGCTGGATGGGGAAAATGATGGTCAACGGTATGAATCAAGGGCATGCCGCTGTTTCCGATTGGGGACTTTCCTATTTTCCAGATATACCGGTGGCGGCGCATTCCATGGTCGCAGATTTCGGATGTGGTGGAGGACGCAATACCGCAGAACTTTTAAAACGGTTTCCGGCTGCAAGAGTGACAGCCCTGGATTATTCCAAGGTCGCTTGTGATAAAACAAAGCAATTCAATCGGAATGAGGTGCGGGCTGGGAGATGTAACGTTGTGCAGGGGGATGTGTCTCGTCTCCCTTTTGAAGCAACGACATTTGATGTGATCACTGCCTTTGAAACGGTCTATTTTTGGCCCGGGCCGGTAGAGAGCTTTCAAGAAGTCTGGCGGGTACTTAAACCGGGCGGCACATTTATGATTGTGAATGAATCGGACGGTACGAACACAGTAGACGGAAAATGGACTGGCATTATCGACGGAATGCGTATCTTTACACAGGAGCAGTTGACGCAATATTTACAAGATGCAGGCTTTTCCCAGATAGCCGCACATGTAAATCGGAAACAACACTGGCTTTGTCTCCTGGCGGAGAAAGCACGGTAAGAGGAATCGCCGATTCAAAATTCGGATTTATAGAGATTTCTTACTTACAACATAGGATGGAGGGACAGGATGACACGCGGAGAGATTTGGACGGATTTTTTGAAACACACAGTTTTGACCCTGGTAATTGCACTGTTCTTGTTTTTGATTTTCAAGTCGGCCTTTACAAAGAACGGCGAAACGGAATATTTTTATGTCTGGCTTTGCTGCGGGATTCCCTTCGGGATTCGACGGATGTTTTTCTGGCTGGTTCCCCATGGGTATGACATAGGCGGCACGGTTGGCATTATTGCTGTGAACTTTATAGTAGGCGGTCTAATCGGCGGGGTCATCCTGACCTGGCGTCTGGTGGTTGCGGTATGGTATATTCTTCTGACTATTTACCGATTGCTCACGAATTGATTCGGATTTCCAGTTGTGTTCTGAAATGTTGGGGGATACGTAGAAAAGCAACGGGGAAAGCCCTGAAATATGGGGGATTTTTTCTTAGAATTTCGGGAGTATATCTGCGTGTTATTATCATTCCCCCCGGAATCAGAGGTTACTTTTTCTACAAATGGCAGCGTAGCTTCTTTCTCCTTGTTTGCCTGATTCTGCCGCAGCCTGTATATCGGGAAGGTTGAAACGAAAGAGCAGCCAAAGCGAATAATCCCTGCACTGCTGCAAACGGTCACGTTTGATGTATCAAAAAACGGATTGGAAACGCGAAAAATTTTATAGAGCCCCGCGCCCGGCGCTTTTTGCGGTATTGGGTTATTCGCTCCTTTGGGAAATTGCGCCTCAAAGGCGGCGTCGCTCATGGCCTCCAGCTTATCAAGGGACTGACGGGCCAGCGCCGCCATATCCTCGTTCACCTCTGGCAGAACGGCCTGGATTGCTCCCGCTGTTCTGCGCCGGTCACTCTTGTGATACAGACAAATCAGGTTTTCTTCCTCTATGGTGAAATACATGCCTCATACCTCCAATTCGTTTTTCTTGGGGGGGGCTAGGGCCTTTTTCGGGGCCTAGCCTGTTTCTTTTCGGAAAGCTGCCTGCGGATGGAAACACGGGACCTCCTTACCTCCTTCTCCCGGCTCTCGTCCTTGTGTATCACCGCATACAGCCCATGCCGATCTCTTATGCCGGTAAAACACAGGGATTTATAAGGCAGCATGGAAAAGAGGCGGTCAGTGTCCTTGCTGGACGCGATCTGCACGAAGTACGGGGACAGCTCCACCATGAAATGTGTCTTGTTTGGGCTGTTTGGGGCGGACAGCTCTTTCAGTCCTGCCACTATGCGCCGGGCTTCCGTCATAATCAGTCCTGTCCCGCAGGGCAGCGACGTGGCTTTTGAAGTCGCCGGGGACAAGCGGCTCCCGGCTTCTCTGCTCCTGCCGCAGCACTTCCCGCAGGTTTTCCGGCTCATTGGGCTTGGCCTCATACCGCAGGAACGCCCCCAGCTTGGGGTCAGGGCTGCTGTTAAAATACTGCGTGGCGGGCTGTTCCTTGTCTCCCTTTTCATAGTGCAAAATGAGATTGTCCGCTTTTACCGCCTCGGCTATGACGTGCCGGAAATGCTGCTGATAGTCCAGCTCATAGAGATTCCCACGGATTTTCCCGCCCACTTTTCCGGTCAGCTCCACGGCATAGGCAAGAACATAGTCGCGGGTCTGCTCCCCATAAAATTTCCATGTGTTGTATTGTCGGGTGTCCTGCAAGAATACGTCACGTTCCCGGAAACAGTACGTCCCTGAGGGGCGCGACATCCACAGCAGAGTTTTATCTTCGGCCTTATCACTGGCGGCGGCCTACGGATCATTTCTTTGTCAATCTCAAAATCATCCTGATAAAAGGCGGTATTCTGGTCACATGATCTGTTCCAGCGCGGCCAGAACATCCACATTCTCAAACTTATTCACGGCCTCCCACCTCCATATCCTTTGACTTCTCCCTCGCCGGGGGCTGTTTCTTCTGTTCCTTCTTAGCCGCCGCAAGCTGCGCCCGGATGGAGGGCTTTTTCTTGCTATGGTTGGCCTTAGCATTCTTGTGGGCCTGTTTTTGTGTTTGTCTCTCTGCTTTCACTGCCGCAGCGACATCCGAAAGGGAAACCTGTTCTCCGGCTTTTGCTCTGGCTTCCAGTTCTCCCATGGACGGAGCGTTGTTCAGGATGCCGTCAATCATATTTTCGTTCTGTTCGGTGGACATTTCAGCGGTTTTGATGTGGCTGTCGTGCTGGGCCGGGATGGCAAAGGCCCTTGTACCGTTTGCCATAATGAGATACCGACCGTCCTCCGACTGGTGGTGGAAGCCATACCCGGCAGCCTCCATCTGTTCTCGGTTCATGGCGGTTACATAGAAAGTCCCCCTCGGCGTTTGAATGATTTCACCCGTTTCCAGTTTGTCAGGGGTAAGCGGCTGTCCCTGCTCCTTGAAAAATTCCGGCACCTCCCGATAACCGACGCTATCCACATAGTAGGCAGTCTGTTTCCCGTCCTGCCGGAATACCACAATATCCCCCAGAGAGAGGGAACGTCCCGTGTAATCAGCGGGATGTTCCATATTGAAGCGATGGTAAATCTCGTCCAGAGAGGTATTCTTATCCAACGGGGCTGTGTAGACAAGCTGGTAATTTTTCCTGTCTACTGAAAGCCCGTCCACCTGCAAGCCCTCATAGGAACGGTAGCGGAAGTCGCGCCCTTCCGGGCCGCGCGGTACCTGATAAATGGAAAAGTTGGGCTGCGCTGGGGCATCGGAACCAGAGGCAAGATATTCCTCCACCGTCAATCCGGCATCCTCGGCTTCCTGTGCGACCTCGGCCTGTACCTGTACCTTATAGTCTTGCAAGCTCTTATCAAAGTCGAAAAGCTGCGGTGGCTCCGGCAACTGATACTGGCCGTGATTGAGAAGCGGGCGGCACTCCTTTACATAGTCCACAAGGGCGGTCAAATAGGCGGTCTGCTCTGGCGGGAGGGAATCGCTGGATTGCAAAAGGCGCTGGGCCTCCTGTTCCATACGGGAAAGGGTACAGTGCTGCTTCATGTAAGGGACAAACTCATGGAGAAGCATTTCCCGCTGGGCCTTGTCCGCCTCCCATGCCTCCGGCCCCTCGTGGTGCAGCACATGGTTTTTCCAGCTTTCATCCTGCGCGTAGTATTCGTGATACCCTTGGATATGCTCGATCAGGGAACCGTCGCCGTCGCCAAAATCCTGCCGTCCCTCGTAGTTGTCTGGCTGGCCCTGCATCGTAAAATCAATGCGGAACTTGGTTTTATCGTACCAGCTCCCCGCGTGGTCTGGCTGTTCCCGTTCCAAGCGTTTGGAACTGTCCAGCGCCCCGAAAACGGCCTCGGCCTCGTGCAACGGCATTTGCTGGCCGTCTTTTAAATGGGGGCTTTCACTCCAAAGAATCGTGACAATCGGCTCCGCTGCCGGGTCATGGGCGATGGTCTGTTCTGCCCTTGCAACGGCAATCTCGCTTTCAATCTGGCTTTTCATAAAATCATCCATGTGGCCGTGCTGCATTTCGTAGCCCTGTTCACACAGGCGGTTGATAAGCCCAATCACCTTTTCGGTATCATCCACGGCCTTGGCATATGTCATAATCAACTGCCGTTCCTCGCCGCCCAAACGCGGGGCGTTTTGCTCGGCCAGCGCAATCAGGGCGGAGGCCCGGTCAGCCGGGGATGCCTCCGGCATGAACGGTTTCCCATTCAAAAGGCCGTCAATCCCGTTCCACGCCTGCGGCTGGGGAATGGTGTTAGCCGGTTCGGTTGCTTCCAAAAAAGCGTCCAGCCTGTCGCCTGTCAAGGGTTCCATTGTCCCAGCCGGTAGCTCATGGATGGCAAGGATTTCTTTTCCGACTTCCATAACGGACAGGTCAGAATTGTCAAGCTGGCCTCCGTTCATTTCCTTGTAGTCGGGGCCGTACAGCGTGTAATCATAGCCGGTTTCCGATGGCTGGATATACAGGTAATCGCCTCTTTCCAGACGGTAGGCGGCCTCCTGCTGGGCTTCTGCCTGTTCCAGCGTTCCATCCCCGGCAATGGTAAAGCCCTGCGCCTGCGCCGCCTCCTTGGTTCCCTGCGACACTTCGCCGGTGGATTTCAAATCCGCTTCAATCAGGGTTTGCAGCATGGCTTTTACGCTGTCGGTCATTTCCTGCTGTTGCTCCGGGGGCAGCTTGGAAAATACACTGTCCGGGTCTGGCTGCTCGGCGGCCTGTTCCAGCGGTGCGGCCTGCCGTTCTTTCTGAAGCTCGGCAAGGTGGCCGTCAATGGTGGTAATCAGTTCATGGGCAGTGGCCCGGATGGTTTCAAGGGAGGCTTTTAACTCTTTCAATTCTTGCCAGAACTCCACCTGGCCACATAGCCAAAGGAATAGTCGGAGGTATCCAGCCCGTAGTGCTGGCAGACGGCATAGGCCACGCTCTCGGCCTGTACCTCGCGGGTGCGGCTGTCGGGGCGGTCGGCCTGCTCAATGGCCGGGGCTTCCGGGTCGATGGCGTGGAGCTTGGAATGGGCGATCTCATGGATGGCGGTTTTTAGGGTCTGTAATTCGCTCATGGCCGCCTGAATGGCAATCCGCTGTTCTGTCAGGTGGTAGTAGCCGTGAGAGCCCGGGGATATCCTCAAAACCAATGGGAACCGGGGATGTATGTTCCAGCGCCTTGAAAAATTCCCCGTAGCGTTCCACGCTGCCGGTCAGTTCTTCCACACCGATGGAGGGCAGCGGTTCCCCCTCGGTCTGGCTCACATCAAAGACGGAAACAATCTTAAAGGCCGGAACCTGTACCTCCTGAACCTCGGTGACGGGCTTTCCATCCCTACCGATCACCTGCCTACCCTGTGCGTCCAGCTTTTGCACCTCCTTTTTGGCCTTGAACGGGGCCGGGGCCAGTATCTTGATGGCCTTTTCGCCTTTCTTGACGTTGCGGTGAAAATCATCCCGCCACTTGTTATAACCTGCCACAAGCTGTCCGCCCTGCATAGCAATCAGGAGGGTGTTGTTGAAGCTGTAACTGTGGAATTTGGACATGGTGGTGAGATAGGCTTTGTAGCGTTCACTCTCGAAAAGCTCCTGTATGCCGGTTTCCAGCCGGTCGGTAATCTCTTTCATGCGCTCGGCGCTGTTCTGGCTGTTCAGGATAATGGGGGTAACGGGCTGCGGGGACTTTGCGGGCGCTGCCGCCTCCGGCTGCACTTTGCTTTCCTCCCGCAACACTTCCGACGCAGGATAGGCCATCACCCGGTATTCCTCTGGCACGGGCTGGCCCTCATGGACGCGCTGCCACTCGTCGCCGGTTCGCAGGATATAGCCGTACTCGGTAAAGGTTCCCTGTTCCTCGTTGGCGATAAAACTTCCCAGCCGGTCGGTGTCAATGGCCGGTTTCCACGGGTCGGGGATCGAAAAACAGCCCGGAATCATTCAGATAATATTCCCCCAGACTGCGGTTGTCCTTGGCGTTGATTAAGACAAAACAATCGGTGTTTTCGGCGTAGTCCAAAAGCTGTCCGATGGTCTGCATTTTTGCTGGGGACTGCATGATGGCGTTTAACTCCGTGAACTCCACATCGTCCAGCTTTTGAAGCTGCACGGCAAGGAAGTTCAGTTCGTCCACGCTGGCAGCCTGTATCAATTCCTCAGGCAGTTCCAGCGGTTTGCCCCTCCGGAGCGGAAACGCCGCCAATGAACAAGTCCTGCTGGTTGTCGGCGGTAATATGGATTTCCTTTAGGGCTTCCTGTACCTGTTCGGCGGAAGTCGGCAGGGAAAGCCAGTACCCATGCGGCCCGCCGTTCTGCGCTTCAGCGCGGTTATCAAGAAAAATGGAAAATACTTCGTTCACAGGTTCCCTCCTTTCCGGGGTGGCTGCGGTCTGCGGCGGCTGCGTGGCTTCCTCCTGTTTGGGAAGCTGCTGCGGCTTTTACCGGTTCCTCTCCCTCGATGGTGTAGCCGGGGAGCAAACAGCCGTTGACCTTGAAACAGTCGGCATACTCCTTGGGGATGGCCGGTGAGATTTCCGTAAAGTAATGGGCGTGGGCCTTGATACGGCCATTCAGATATTTGTCCAGTGCTTCCCGGCTGGCAAAGACTTTCCGATCCTGTCCGGCGATCCGGGCCTGCCCATAGGTGCCCGGCGCGTTGGTGCGCAGGCTCCAGCTTAATGTCCAGGAATAAGAGACGGAGGCTTGGGTGTCCCTGTCGTACCGGGTGTTCTCGGAAATGGAATAATACATCTGATAAACCATGTTGCTGCGGATATGCCGGTAATTATCCGGTTGCTCCCACTGGTTGGCAGTGTGCTTGGCGGGAGGTGTCCGGGCATATTCCAGAGCTTTGTCCAGAAGCAGTGTCTTTCCGGCCTGTTCCTCCCATGCGGCGGCCATCTCCTTTAGGCGGTCAAACACTTCCTGTTCTGCGGCGGCGCTTTCCGCCCTCAGGGAAAGAAGCTCCGCAAGGGGGAGCTTCACAAGCTCTGACAGATCGGCCTTTTCGCTTTCAAAGTAAATCCGGCGCTCAATCTTCATGGTTTCAGCGGTTTCTAAGTTGTCGTAGTCGTAAGAGCTGTAAGACATTAATTCATCACTTCCTTTTTGAATAATGGCATAAGAAAAGCAGGAAACCTTTGAAAGATTTCCTGCTGGGTGGTGCCGCCCATGGGCGGCTGGTATTCAATTGTGAATAAGAGGGGCCTACAACGCCCTTTGTTTTATTTAACCTTCAAATATGCCGCCAATATTTTAAACTTAATAAAGCGCAAATCGCAGGACTTCTGCCAGAAGATGGTCACTCCGTCCAAAGGAATGATGCGGGGGCAAATGGTGCAGAGAAAATCATGGAAAGACCAGGGCACTCTGCAATGCTTCAAGCCTATGCTTTTTTCCCCCATATCCTTTGATCTTGATAAACAGCAATACAAGACCAACTGTCAAAATGGCTAACCAATGGTACGGTACGGGAAGTCTGTACCATACAGAGCCGGAAGAATAGCCGTCCCAGCCAGCGTTTAGCAGTATGACACCACCCCACCTTCCAAAAAGCATCTTGGCATTTTGCTGCTTATCCCTAAATTTTTGTTCCTGTGCCGCTTGTTCCTCGGCATAGGTTTGAGGATCAACCAATTCAGAAATGCTGATTTCAAAAGAGGAAAGCCAATTCCGATAAGTTTTTAGATGTCGGTTCACTGGTTCCTGCTTCCCATTTTGCAACAGCTTGACGGCTGATGCCCAACTGATCGGCAACATACTCTTGGGACATTTTTAGTTTGTACGCCTGGCTTTAATGTTTGCGCTCAGTGCCATGTTCACGCCCTCCTTTCCGGTTTCATCATACATCAACACCCCGGTTTGCCACCAACTAAAATGCAACCGTAGGTTGCAAGAGCCAGGCCATACAGAAATTTAAGAATCCGGCAGCTCACTCAGCATGTTTATGGTGCGGTAAATTTCTCCGCAGGCAGGGCACTTCCAATCTATATTACCTTTTTTGCTTTCTTATGAAGATGACTAATTCCGCTTGGCGGCATTTGGGACACATGGTTGGAAGCCCTGCCCACAACCGTTTCAGTAATCGTACTTCGTTTTCTCTGCTGTTCGTATACATTGTCCCTCCTGGTCTAAGCCGTTCTTAAAATCAAACAGATCGACTTCCTTTATGTGTCATATTCAATGAGATATATTTGATTGGAGCTTTGGTCATAAATGGCAAAGGTAAAATTAAAGGAAAAACGCTGGAACAACTCGGAATCATCATATGGATTTCGTACTTTCCGAATGGCGGTCATAGAAATAATATATTCCCGTCCTGTATTTCCGGTATAGATACCTTCATCATCGTATGGCTGGTATAGGAAAGTATCTAAGTTTTCGGGAAGTGGAAGTTTTGCCAGGTTTCACTTTCTTCCATTTGTTCACCGATGGAATCATCGGGATATTGTACTTGACTGTGTAGGAAAAAACTCCATCTCCATGAAATCCACCATGCGTATCCTTGTGGGAAACAACTTTCCCGATCGTTAAGTCAATCCCGCATTGTCTGGACAGTGCTGCCGGATTATTTTCCTGCCTGAATAAAATAAAGGATAGCGAAAGCAATAGCAATGCGATTGCGATAGAAATAATCTATCCATTTTTCATAATCGTTCACCTACCTTTTCGTTGTCATATTTCCAAAGCCAGCCAGTGATGTTCCTACCAAAAGCCCCAGCGGGATGTTCTCCCACAAAATCCCGAACAACAGACCAAGCCCCATCCCAATCGCAGCCATACCATGAAAACGTTGTTTTTTATCTGGTTGTTTCATTGGTGCCTCCCTCGCATGACATGCTCCTTACGCATAGTATAGCAGGGCTATCCGATTTTGAAAAGTAAATCTGAATTGAGATTAGTCTTACCAGAGCATCCGTCATACAGGGGTTTGGGGGTTCCCCCAAGAAGAAAATCCCCGGACCCGGCAGATGTGTCGGGTCAGGGATTTTGCCGGGTGTGTGGCTACACTCCCTATGCTTGCTGTTTTTTAGTTTTTGTCCCTCCGTTCAATGCGATAGTTGACGTATTTCCCTCCAGTATCGGCCAGAAGCACCGTGCCGTCGTAGGTTTTACCGGTTTTCAGGGAGCGCAGGCCCTTTACCTTTGCCGTTCCGTCTTTGAGCAGCGCGGCGGCGATTTTCGGCGTGAACACCTTGCCTCGTTCCTCAAAAAATCGGTCATTCTTCCACATGACAAACTGGCAGGCCCGGTTTCCGCAATAGTAGTTCTTTTTTCCCTCGTAGACGGCTTTCGCCGCAGCGCGGACATTTGCCGATAACCACACGCTCGGTCTGAAACAATTTCTGCGCATCCTCGCTGATCTGCGAATAGCGGAAATCAGGCCCCGCGTCATTTCCTCAATGCCAGCCATGAAGCCCTCCGGGTCAGCTTCGCCTTGGCAATGGCCGTCAGCTTGGTTTCCCAATCGGCGGTGAGCTGGGGAGAGGTCAGCACATCGGCAGGACGCATACAAGGTTGTGGCCGTCCTTGGTGGGAAGCAGTTGTTTGCCTTTGCGCTCCACAAAGCCCATCTGCACCAGCTTTTCCAGAATGGAAGCGCGGGTTGCCGGGGTTCCCAAACCTTGGCGCTCGGCGTCCTCCGGCATATCCTCGGCCCCGGCACGTTCCATAGCCGACAGCAGCGTATCTTCGGTGTAGGGCTTGGGCGGCGTAGTGAAATGCTCGGTAACGGAAGCCTCCACCTTGTCAAAGGTCTGGCCCTCGGTGATCTCCGGCAGTTCCCGCGCCAGCTCCGGTGCGTCGGCGTCGGCCTTAAAGCAAGCACGGAAACGGCGGTCAATCTCTTTCCAGCCCGGCGTCAGGATGGTTTTGCCCTTGGAGGTAAACTCGTTTCCGGCGCAGGTGAAAGTGGCGGTGACAGCCTCAAACACATGGGGCGCTGCCACGGCACAAAGCAGCTTACAGCACACAAGGGAGAGAAGTTTTTTCTCCCCCTCGGTCAGCCCGTCAAAGCCTTTCTGAACAAATTCCATCGTAGGGATGATAGCGTGGTGGTCGCTCACCTTTTTGCTGTTCAGCACCCGGCCAAACTGCGGGGAAATATCCAGTTCCGCCGCAAAGGGAAGCAGCGGCCAGAGGCCGGAAACGATGCTTTCCGCTGTGGGCTGCATATCATCGGTAAGGTACTGGCTATCTGTTCTCGGATAGGTCAGACACTTCTTTTCATAAAGCTGCTGTGCATAGTCAAGGGTCTGCTTGGCGGTAAAGCCAAAGAGCCGGTTGGCCTCCCGCTGCAAGGTGGTAAGGTCGTAGAGGCGGGGCGGCTGCTCCGTCTTTTTCTCCCTCGCCACGGAAACACAAACGGCCTGCGCCCCGGAGCAAGCCGCTTTCAGGCTGTCCGCCTCGCCGGGGTTGAAAATGCGGAGGCTGTCCGCCCCCATGCCGCCCGCCGCGATATGGACAACGTGATATTTCTCTTTCTTGAAACCACTGATTTTGTCCTCCCGGTCAACCAGCATTTTTAAGGTGGGCGTCTGCACCCGGCCCACGGTCAGGGTCTTGTGGTAGAGGATGGAGAAAAGCCTTGTGGCGTTGAGCCCCACCAGCCAATCCGCTTGCGCCCGGCATAGGGCCGATTGATAGAGGGCGTCATAGTCTGCGCCGGGGTGCAAATGCTGAAAGCCCTCCCGGATGGCGGCGTCCTCCATGCTGGAAATCCAAAGACGTTTGAACGGCTTTTTGCAGCCCGCCATCTGGTAGACGAAACGGAAAATCAGCTCTCCCTCGCGCCCGGCGTCTGTGGCGCACACAAGGCTCTCCACATCGGGGCGCTCCATCAGGAA
>VOFH01002404.1_pt1 | contig 30911 bp, 45 predicted proteins | sample 5384091 | NCBI WGS metagenome assembly VOFH01 (sample SAMN12384727, study PRJNA508395) | human gut metagenome | isolation source: healthy gut G | host: Homo sapiens
TTTGTCGGTGTACTTCCCGGACTGGGAGGACGAAATTCCGGAGATTATCTACTGTGCGGGAAATGATAGCGTATTTACATTCTTGCAAGATGTTTTTGACGGAAATTCTAGAGCTTTTCCTTCTCGCTATATTCATGTTGGTGGAGATGAGGCGCGAAAGACAAACTGGGAGAAATGCCCGCTTTGCCAAAAACGGATGAAAAACAGCGTTTGGCCAATGAAGAAGATTTGCAGGGTTACTTCATGAAACGTATCAGTGATTATCTGCGTAAGAAAGGTCGTGAAGTGATTGGCTGGGATGAGTTGACAAACAGCTCTTTTCTTCCTGAAGAATCTATTATCCTAGGCTGGCAGGGAATGGGTACGGCTGCTCTGAAAGCTGCCGAAAAGGGACATCGTTTTATCATGACTCCGGCGCGTGTCTTATACTTGATTCGTTATCAGGGACCGCAATGGTTTGAACCGGTAACGTATTTCGGTAACAATACCCTAAAAGATGTTTTTGATTACGAACCTGTACAAAAAGACTGGAAACCGGAATACGAATCATTGCTAATGGGTATACAGGCCTGTATGTGGACGGAATTCTGTAATAAACCGGAAGACGTGGATTATCTTTTGTTCCCCTCGTCTGGCTGCCTTGGCAGAAGTGGCTTGGACAGCTGCAGGAACGAAGGACTGGACTGGATTCTTGAAACGAATGGATGTATACAATTCGCATATTGCAGAAAAAGGAATTGTCTATGCCCGCTCAATGTATAACATACAACAGACGGTGACACCAGTGGACGGACATCTGGAAGTGAGTTTGGAATGTATCCGTCCGGATGTGGAAATTTATTATACACTGAATGGGAGTAATCCGGCTATGTCTTCTCATCGTTACGACGGACCTATCTGTGTGACGAAGACACAAATGGTGAAAGCCGCTACCTTTATGAACGGCAAGCAAATGGGAGAAACTTTAGAGTTACCACTCACATGGAACAAAGCTACGGCAAAACCTTTGCTTGACAATAAGAAGAACGAAATGTTATTAGTCAATGGATTGCGGGGGAAGCTTGAAATATACTGATTTTGAATGGTGTAACTGGAATCAAAAATGATTCTATATCTTTCACGATAGATTTGCAGGGCGGGAGATTTTGAATAAATTTGCCATCGGTTGCATTACGAATTATGGAATGGGAGCACATAAACCGAAGATGATTCGCGTAGAAGTTTCCGATGACAATCGAACCTACCATACTATGGGAGAGGGAATTGAACTTCTCTCCGGAAGAAATCTATCTGGAAGGAACTTTTAGAAATGACTATTCGATAGATATGGGCGTGAGTATTCTGCCCGTTATGTCCGAGTGACGGCGGGAAGGTGCGGGGATATGTCCCGACGAGCATGTCCGTCCCGGTCAGGAAGCGAGAGTCTATTTTGATGAAGTGATTATAGAATAGTAATCAAATAGTTAAAAACAGCAATTAAGTGCTCTTGCAGAATAATCTTATATTATTAGAGACGGATTACACGAATTTCACGGTTTTTAGAATGATGAGTATATAAAATAATAGCGTCAATCAGCTTAATCTGTGCCTAATTTATTATATAAACCAATTATGATGACATGCTTATGAATATTAGCTTAAAGAAACGAACTCTTTTAGTTCTATTGTCAGGACTGACTGCTACTTTCACTTTAGCGCAGCAACAACCGTTGCCCGAATGGCAAAGCCAGTATGCGGTGGGACTGAACAAGCTCGCTCCTCACACATACGTATGGCCTTATGCCAACGCTTCCGACATTGAAAAGCCGGGAGGGTATGAACAGTCTCCTTTTTATATGAGTCTCAATGGAAAGTGGAAATTCCATTGGGTGAAGAATCCTGATAATCGTCCGAAGGACTTTTACCAACCTTCTTATTATACAGGAGGATGGGCGGATATCAATGTGCCCGGTAACTGGGAACGCCAGGGGTATGGCACGGCTATCTATGTCAACGAAACGTATGAGTTTGATGATAAAATGTTCAACTTCAAGAAGAATCCGCCGCTGGTGCCTTATGCGGAGAATGAAGTCGGCTCCTACCGACGTACCTTCAAAGTGCCTGCCGACTGGAAAGGACGCAGGGTAGTACTGTGTTGTGAAGGAGTCATTTCTTTCTATTATGTATGGGTGAATGGAAAATTACTTGGATATAATCAGGGATCAAAGACGGCTGCCGAATGGGATATTACAGATGTCCTCAATGAAGGCGAAAATGTGGTTGCTTTGGAAGTGTATCGCTGGAGTTCGGGTGCTTATCTGGAAGGTCAGGATATGTGGCGTTTGAGTGGTATCGAACGTGACGTGTATCTTTACAGTACTCCCAAACAGTACATTGCGGATTATAAACTGAATGCTTCTTTAGAAAAAGAGAAATACAAAGATGGTATTTTCGGACTTGAAGTGACCGTAGAGGGACATTCTGCTATATCTGAGCTACTTCGTATTGCTTATACCCTGAAAGACGCCAATGGTAAAGCTGTCCTGCAGGATGCTATCCGGATAAAATCCCGCGGATTGAGCAATTTTATCACGTTTGATGAAAAGAATATTCCCTGATGTAAAGGCTTGGAGTGCAGAGCATCCTCATCTTTACACATTAATACTCGAACTGAAGGATGAACAAGGCAAGGTAACCGAACTGACTGGTTGTGAAGTCGGTTTCCGTACCTCGGAAATCAAAGACGGACGTTTCTGCATCAACGGCGTTCCGGTATTGGTGAAGGGAACCAACCGACACGAGCATTCTCAACTGGGACGTACCGTGAGCAAGGAGCTGATGGAACTGGACATCAAACTGATGAAGCAGCACAATATCAACATGGTGCGTAACTCGCATTATCCTACGCATCCTTACTGGTATCAACTTTGCGACCGTTACGGTTTGTACATGATTGATGAGGCAAACATCGAATCTCACGGAATGGGATATGGTCCTGCTTCTAGCCAAGGATAGTACCTGGCTGACTGCACACATGGATCGTACTCACCGGATGTATGAACGTTCTAAGAATCACCCGGCTATCGTTATCTGGTCATTGGGAAATGAAGCAGGAAACGGAATTAACTTCGAACGTACTTATGACTGGCTGAAATCGGTAGAGAAAAACTCGCCCTGTACAGTATGAACGTGCCGAATTGAACTATAATACGGATATTTACTGTCGTATGTACCGCAGTGTAGACGATATCAAAGCATACGTAAAAGAGAAAGACATCTACCGCCCTTTCATTCTTTGTGAATATCTTCATGCGATGGGCAACAGTTGCGGCGGACTGAAAGAATACTGGGACGTATTTGAAAACAATCCGATGGCACAAGGTGGCTGCGTTTGGGACTGGGTGGATCAGTCATTCCGCGAAATAGACAAGAACGGTAAATGGTACTGGACGTATGGCGGTGATTACGGACCGGAAGGAATTCCAAGTTTCGGAAACTTCTGCTGTAACGGTTTGGTGGGCGCCAACCGTGAACCGCACCCGCATTTGCTCGAAGTAAAGAAAGTATATCAGAACATAAAAGTAACGCTGGCGAATCAGAAGAATCTGACTATCCGTGTCAAGAACTGGTATGATTTCTCTAACTTGAATGAGTATGTACTGAGCTGGAATGTGACGGCAGATAATGGCAAGATTTTGGCGGAAGGTACAAAACGGTTGATTGTGCACCACACGCTACTGTTGATGTTACTTTTGGGGGCTGTAAAACTTCCGAATACAGTCCGTGAGGCTTATTTGAATATCAGCTGGACCCGTCGTGAAGCTTCTTCAATGATAGATAAGGATTGGGAGGTGGCATACGACCAGTTTGTATTTGCCGGTAATAAGAACTACACACAGGCTACCGTCCGCACAAAGCAGGTGAAACGACTTTCACCGTTGATAAGCAAACAGGCGCGCTGACTTCATTGAACTTGAACGGCAAAGAATTATTGGCTACTCGCTGACATTGAGCCTTTACCGCCCGGCAACGGATAATGACAACCGGGATAAGAACGGCGCACGCTTGTGGCGTGATGCGGGATTGGATTGTCTGACCCAGAAAGTAGTGTCATTGAAGGAAAGTAAGACTTCGACCACTGCCCGTGTAGAAATCCTAAATGTAAAAACGCAAAGGGTAGGAATTGCTGACTTTGTTTATTCACTGGATAGAAACGGTGCACTGAAAAGTACATACAACTTTCCAACCCGACACGACCATTGTGAAATCAATGGCACGCCTAGGATTGACGTTCCGTGTGTCGAACGCCTACGATCAGGTTTCTTACTTGGGACGTGGAGATAATGAAACCTATATTGACCGCAATCAGTCCGGTAAAATCGGTGTATATCAGACCACACCGGAACGGATGTTCCACTATTATGTTGCTCCGCAATCTACAGGCAACCGCACCGATGTACGTTGGGTGAAGTTGGGAGATACTTCCGGCGAAGGTATCTTTGTTGAGTCGGATCGTGCTTTCCAGTTTAGTATCATTCCTTTTTCGGATGTATTATTAGAAGGCCCGCCATATCAATGAACTGGAACGCGATGGATTGTTGACAGTGCATCTGGATGCTGAACAGGCAGGTGTGGGAACGGCTACTTGTGGTCCCGGAGTATTACCGCAATACTTGGTTCCATTAAAGAAACAGAGTTTTGAATTTACCCTTTATCCGGTGAAATAGATACTAAATCAATAGGTTATTTAGATTATATATAAAGGTGGGGGTTACACTGATTGGATGGAATGTCGTAAGAAAATATTCCATGAGGATCGTGAAATCTGCACCTTTATTTTATCTTTTGTACGATTGCAATAATTAATAGACCACGAATAAACTACTAACCTCTCTTTTATTGTCTGTTACTCTCATGAGTGGAGCGCAGGCGCAGAAAAAAGAAAATTACTATGTGAAGCATGTTGAATTTCCTCAAAGTGCAACTATCGAACAGAAGGTTGATATGGCAGCGCGTCTGGTACCTACTCACAGCAATACGCTTGGCAACAAATGGAATTAACAGCTTTCCTTCATTTTGGTATCAACACCTTTACCGGACGTGAATGGGGGGACGGGAAAGAAGATCCCGCGCTCTTTAATCCTTCGGAACTGCATGCTGAACAATGGGTACGTACCCTCAAAGGAAGCCGGCTTTAAAATGGTGCTTCTGACTGCAAAACATCACGACGGTTTCTGCCTTTGGCCAACGGCTACTACCAAACATTCCGTGGCCTCTTCTCCCTGGAAAAACGGACAAGGCGATGTAGTGAAAGAACTTCGTGCTGCCTGTGACAAATATGATATGAAGTTTGGAGTATATCTTTCTCCCTGGGACCGGAATGCGGAATGTTATGGAGACTCTCCCGTTACAATGATTTTTTTATTCGGCAATTGACGGAATTGCTCACCAATTATGGTGAAGTACATGAAGTCTGGTTCGACGGGGCGAATGGAGAAGGTCCGAACGGAAAGAAGCAAGTGTATGACTGGGACGCTTTTACCAAACCATCCAACGCCTCCAACCCAAAGCTGTGATGGCAATTATGGGGGATGATGTCCGCTGGGTCGGAAACGAGAAAGGAGTAGGCCGTGAAACGGAATGGAACGCAACTGTGTTGACTCCCGGTATATATGCCCGTTCACAAGAGAACAACAAACGTTTGGGTGTTTTCAGTAAAGCAGAGGATTTGGGAAGTCGTAAGATATTGGAGAAAGCTACGGAATTATTCTGGTATCCTTCGGAAGTCGACGTATCTATCCGTCCGGGATGGTTCTATCATGCGGAGGAAGATGGTAAAGTGAAATCTTTGAAGCATTTATCAGATATTTATTTCCAGTCGGTAGGATATAATTCAGTGCTCCTGTTGAATATTCCACCTGACCGGAGGGACTGATTCATGAAGCTGATATCAAGCGGTTGAAAGAGTTTGCTGATTATCGGCAACAAACGTTTGCTGACAACCGGGTGAAAAACGGAAGAAAATACTGGAGCACTACTTCGGGCGGTGAGGCTGTCTATGCCTTGAAGTCCAAATCGGAAATCAATCTGGTCATGTTGCAGGAAGATATAACGAAAGGGCAGAGGGTAGAGGCTTTTACTGTGGAAGCCTTGACGGATAATGGCTGGAAAGAAGTAGGAAAAGGTACGACGATAGGATATAAACGTATGTTGCGCTTTCCGGCAGTTAATGCCAATAAGCTCCGGGTGAGAATAGGCGAGTGCCGGTTGACTGCTTACGTTAGTCAGGTTGCCGCTTATTATGCAGAACCTTTGCAGGAAGAAACAACGAAAGAAGACTGGAATAATTTGCCGCGTTCCGGATGGAAACAGGTTGCTGCTTCTCCATTAACGATTGATTTGGGAAGACGGTAACATTGAGCAGTTTCACGTACGCGCCTTCAAAAGCGGAGGTAAAGCCGACGATGGCATTCCGTTATCAATTCTTTGTAAGCATGGATGGTAAGAGCTGGAAAGAAGTGCCTGCCAGTGGAGAGTTCAGCAATATTATGCATAATCCGTTGCCACAGACGGTTGCTTTCAGTCAGAAAGTACAGGCACGTTTCATTAAACTGGAGGCCACTACACCTGATGCTACCGTTGCTAAAGTAAATATGAATGAAATAGGGGTGATGGTGATTCCCTGATGGAGCCCTCATCGAAAAAATGATATGCTTAGAGAGTAGCAGTGGAGACCGGTGTCTTGATTCTTGATAAATCGGATACTAGTCTCTTTTTTTCTAAAACCAAATGAATATTTTACTGTTATTTATAAAAAAGACAGAAGTTATGTTAGTAGTAGATTTAGGAAAATGGATGAATAAAACCCTCATTAATTGGGGAATAGATCCGGCTGTTGCCGATCGTTTTGATAGAGACTATTATGGCTTTACTGATGATAGTGGTTGCTATCGTTTTGAATTATCTTTGCCAGGCAATTCTTATTGGAGGTATGAAACAGTATACGAGACGTAAACCTCATCAATGGAATACATTGTTGATGAAGCGTAGGGTATTTCATAATTTGATTCATACCATCCGGCTTTTCTGGTTTATTCGTTGTTGCCGATGGCTTTTTTATCCGTGGAAAAGAGCTGTTGCTGATTTTCCCAGAAGGCGTGCGTCATTTATATTATTTTCTCTTTACTATTGGCTATAAATGGGATTCTGTTGATGATAATGGATAGCTATGACGGAAGAGAGTCGATGAAAGACCGCCCGATGAAAGGTTTTATCCAAGTGTTGCAGGTGCTTCTTTTCTTTGTTGGCGGGATTGTAATCATTGCTATTATCGTGAATAAGTCTCCGGCTACTTTGTTTGCGGGCTTGGGCGCTTCAGCGGCTATTTTAATGTTAGTATTCAAAGATTCCATATTAGGTTTTGTGGCGGGTATCCAGCTTTCTGCCAACGATATGGTTCGTCGGGGACTGGGTGACGCTTCCTTCCGGTGACGCAAATGGCATTGTACAGGAAATAACGCTGAATACAGTCAAGATCCAGAATTTTGATAATACCATTTCACTATTCCTCTTCTTATACATTTAGTGAGCAGTCCTTTTCAGAATTGGCGGGGAATGACACAGTCGGGGAGGACGACGGGTGATGAAGAGTATAACTTTGGATTTGACTACACTTCAATTCTGTATCTCCGGAAATGTTGGACCGTTACCGGAAAGAAATTCCATTAATGGCGGATTATCAGCCGGAAGAAGGAGTCGTTCCTACCAATTCTCAAGTGTACAGGGTATATATTGAACGCTATTTGTGTAGTCTGCCGGTGGTGAATCAGGATATGGATTTGATTATCAGTCAGAAAGAACCGACCACTTACGGATTGCAGGTACCCATACAGGTTTATTTCTTCTCCCGCAATAAGGTCTGGAGAGAATACGAGCGCATTCAGTCCGATATTTTCGATCATTTGCTGGCAATGGTCCGAAGTTCGACTTGAAGGTATACCAGTATTCTGACTAATTCATCATTTGCATCATAGAGGACATGGAGAAATAGAAGTTCGGAACTCTTGTTTGATAATTTAATTTATGAAGCTATGATGAGGCGTTATATTTCTCAAGTATTCTCACTACGATGAGAATAGTCTCTTGTCAGAGTATGCTGTAGCGGCGTTTGTACTTCTCTGATAATGGTTGACTATCTTTTTTGTAATAACCTGATAATATTGGCTACTATCGTTTGCCATAATTAATATACAATCAATTCAAAGTCTGTGTAGATAGGAAGATGGTCACTGATGCCTCCTTGATATTTCATTCCCTTATAAGTGCGGAAAGGTTCTTTGTCACCATATTTTTCGTCGTCTTTCAGTAAAAAGGGAGAAGGCATACATTTGCTTTTCTTCGCTAGTGAAAAAGTGATTTGATTGATTTAATAGCGTGCCTGATACAATCAAGTGGTCGAGTAATCCCCATTCACCACGAAATTTGTAAGAACCGAAGTTTTTTGATTTTTGCTTTTCGGGCAAGTAGATGATATAGTTTTAGTGAGGAGGGGGTAACTGTTGAGGCGTTGGCAGAGTCGGTTGTTGAAGCTAGGTCATTGGTTTTTAACAGGAGGCGCTTCGGCTTTCAGTATTTTCAGAATGGACTGATTCGTCGGGTAATCGTTGAAATCCCCCATGATAATGGCTTGCGGATGAGAACGAATATTCATAATGCTATCGACTTCCGTACGCAGTATGTGAGCTACATATAAACGATAAGGTTCCGATTCTTTGGCTCCACCCGAACGGCTGGGAAAGTGGCAGACAAATACGTCGAGTGTATCTCCCGCCAGTAGAAGCCCGCTGACGTGTAGCAAATCTCTTGTCGGACGGTGCTGCTTAAACGGGAGGAATGGAGATGGAACGGGAAGATAATAGTTTGAATAGATCCCGTTGATAAAAGCAAGGCTACGTCAATTCCTCTTAAATCAGGGAGTTGGTCATTACATAACGATAGTCTGAGCTCTTTTAAAGGAGAACGACGGGTAAGGTCACGAAGCACTGTATCATTTTCTACTTCACATAATCCAACTAATGCGGGAGGATTCCATTCGCCAATAGCAGTAATTACACGGGCAACATCAGCCAGTTTTTTCTTATATCTGCTATAATTCCAATGACGTATCGCATCGGGGAAGATATTCATGATCGTTCTTCAGACTGTCGTGGTGTGTGTCGAACAGGTTTTCTATGTTCCAACACAACACGGAAAGAGATTCTTTCTTGTTGAGAGGAGGCTTGTCTGCCGTGAACCTCTTGTGCAATGATATTGGAAGGAGCGAGGAAACTTACACCTGATAAAATCATAGTAAAAAGAGTACGATAACAGCTATTCTTTTTTGACTGTTACCATACTCTTCTTTATGTTGACTTATTTGCCCGCTACTTCTTGGCAGGTACATGTGCCAGGATGTCAACAGGTGTTTCCAGAACTTTTCTACAGTAGGAATAAGCATTCGTTCGTCAGGAGAATGAACACCTGTCAGTGTCGGTCCGAAAGAGATCATATCCAGCGTTGGATATTTATCAAGGAACAGACCACATTCCAATCCTGCATGGATGGCTTTAACTTTCGCATCTACACCAAATAGACGCTTGTAAGATTCAACTGCCACTTCGAGGATAGCCGAGTGCGGATTCGGTTTCCAGCCCGGATAACCTTCACCGAACGTAACATTAGCTCCTGCCAGTTGGAATACGGCCCTAACCGTGTTCGCCATATCGTTGCGTGCGGATAGTATCGAGCTTCGCTGACTGGTTTCAATACGGATGATATGATTCGGTTTCATCTTGACAGATGCCAGATTGGTAGACGTTTCCACCAGTCCGGGAATATCCTGGCTCATAGCATATACACCGTGAGGAGCTGCATACAGAGCTTTTAATAAGCGGGTAGTGGTATCCTGGTCGATAGCTATCACGGGGAGCTTCCGATTCGAGTACCAACTTTAAGTCAGGCTCTACAACGGATAATTCGTCTTCCATTTCGCTGGTGAAAATATTCAGTTCGGTGCGGACATCATGCTTGGCGTCTTCGGGAACAGCACAGATGGCATAAGCCTCGCGGGGAATAGCGTTACGCAGATTACCTCCGTTGATTTCACAAAAGGTACAGATCATGTCTGCCAGCCATGCGTGAAAGAAAACGGTTCAGTATTTTGTTGGCATTGCCCCGTCCCAAATGAATGTCACCACCGGAGTGACCGCCTTTCAGTCCTTTTACTTCTACTTTAAAGAAAAAGTATCCTGCGGGGACTTCTGCTTCTTTATAACTAAACTCTGCAACGGAGTCGATACCTCCGGCACATCCGATAAAGATTTCTCCTTCATCTTCGGAATCAAGGTTCAGCAGAATATCACCGCTCATAAAACCTTCTTGTAGGGCAAAAGCTCCGGTAAGCCCCGTTTCTTCGTCTACAGTAAACAGACATTCCAGCGGGCCGTGCTCAATGCTGTCGTCTGCCAGGATAGCCAGTTCGGTAGCTACACCGATACCGTTGTCGGCTCCCAGCGTTGTACCTTTGGCTTTCAGCCATTCTCCGTCAATTTCAGTTTCGATGGGATCGGTGAGGAAGTCATGCTGAACATCGTTATTCTTTTCGCACACCATGTCGATATGCGATTGCAGAACGACGGTTTGAAGATTTTCTTTTCCCGGAGTAGCGGGCTTTTTAATCAATACATTACCGGCTTCGTCCACCTTGGTTTCGAGATTATGTTTTGCTCCGAATGCCTTCAGGTAGGCAATCATTTTCTCTTCCTTCTTCGAAGGGCGTGGCACTTGGCAGATTTCTTCGAAATACTTGAATACGCCAGCCGGCTTTAAGTCTTTTTTTCCATGCTGTTTCTATTTTATAATAGGAATAGAAGGGTTGTTTTCGCTTCTTCTATTGCTAAATATGGTTAATTTGATTGACTTATCTGAACTCATATCTCATTAAAGCCTATCTTTGCATTCACAAAATTAATAGAAATGGTTGAGACTATACTGATAACTTTGTTAATAGTTGCTATTTCCCTGGTATTATTAGGGGTGAAAGTATTCTTTACGAAGGGCGGGAAGTTCCCGAATGGTCATGTGAGTGGGAATAAGGCGTTGCGTAAGAAGGGAATCGGATGTGCACAGTCGCAGGATCGTGAAGCACAAAAGAAGCCGCGTTTTTCTATTAACGAGTTGGAAAAAGCCTTGAACGATAGTATGAATTAAATTTATTAAAAACAATACTTATTAATTATGAATAGAATGAACTACCTCATGAACGGTTTGGCTGCTCTTGCGTTTATCGTTTTATTTTCACAATGTGCTGGCAAAACTGACAATCAAACTACCAATGCTCCGGCTCAGGCTAATGCCGAACTGTCAGGAATGAAAATTGCCTATGTTGAAATAGATACGCTGCTTGCCAAATACAATTTCTGTATTGACTTGAATGAGGCGATGGTAAAGAAGAGCGAAAACGTTCGTATGACATTGAATCAGAAAGCTAACTCCTTGAATAAGGAAAAGCAGGACTTCCAGAAGAAAGTGGAAAACAATGCTTTCCTATCACAAGATAGAGCACAGCAAGAATATAACCGTCTGGTAAAGTTGGAACAAGACTTGCAAGAGCTGAGCAATAAGCTTCAGAATGGCTTGATGGAAGAGAACAACAAGAATAGCTTGCAGTTCCGCGATTCTATCAACGCTTTCCTGAAAGAATATAATAAGACTCACGGATATAGCCTGATCTTCAGCAACACTGGTTTCGATAACCTGCTTTATGCTGACAGCACTTTCAATATTACAAAAGAAATTGTTGACGGGTTGAATGCAAGATATTCACCTGTGAAGAAATAAATGATATAAAACTGTTCCGTTCTTTATAAAAGGACGGAACATTATCGAATAAAAAAGTGATGCCTGTTCAAGACTGAAAAGCTATGAACGGGCTTTTTTATAACCTTTCTTTTCTTCTTCCTGTGGAATACGGAAAGCGGTGTAAAGTTCGAGGATGGCAGCAACTGTGAGGCAGGCAATCCATTCATTGCCTCGTGTGGTAAACATGAAGGCTCCGGTCAGGATAAGTGCCAGTGCACCGAATATCTGCTGAACACGCAGGCGTTTCAATGTTTTGCTTCTTTCCTTTGACGGGTGTGTTCACTTGTGCCAATGCGATACATCCGGCTCCAACAGTATATATGTAAGGAGCATAGTTCCATCCGGTGATATATACAGCAGCTCCTGTGAGAGCCATGATTGCGCCTACGGCGAAAAGTGCGGGTACTAATTGTTTCATTCTATTATCTTCAAAAACGTAAATATCTTCGTTGGGCTTCTTCATCAGATACTTTTCACGTGCCACCTGTTCGATAGCATCCGGATTGGTACTTAGCTCGTTGAGACGTTTGGTATTCTCTTCGTAGTCCGCCCGGTACTTTTCTATCTCTTCTTTCAGCTGGCTGATTTCGCGTTCGTATCCCAGACGGCGGAACAGGCTGTTCTCGTCCAGAAAACCAATGATAACAGCAAATGCAACGACGGTGATGAGATACTTGCGTCGGCATATGAAACTCCAGATAGTGATCAGTTTATCCATAACTTCTCTTTTTTATATCCGCAAAGATAAAACTAATAACTTAAAACTTATCGCTTCGGCTTCAAAACTTCTCTCTCTATCCCTTATTACTTATCACTTTTTTGTGTACATTTGCACTGAAAGCGAAAAATCAAAAAACAGAGAGAATCCCGGATATGGAGAACTATATTGTATCAGCTCGTAAGTACCGTCCGTCCACATTCGAATCGGTGGTGGGACAACGAGCGCTGACTACTACGATTAAAGAATGCAATCGCTACCCAGAAATTGGCTCATGCTTATTTGTTTTGCGGACCGCGCGGGGTGGGAAAAACGACTTGCGCGCGTATCTTTGCCAAAACCATTAATTGTATGACGCCTACCGCTGACGGAGAGGCTTGCAATCAGTGTGAGTCGTGTGTCGCTTTCAACGAGCAACGGTCGTACAATATTCACGAGCTGGATGCGGCGTCCAATAACTCGGTGGATGACATTCGCCAGTTGGTGGAGCAAGTGCGTATCCCGCCACAGATTGGTAAGTATAAGGTATATATTATCGATGAGGTGCACATGCTCTCAGCTTCTGCTTTCAATGCTTTTCTGAAAACACTTGAAGAGCCTCCCGCCACGCCATATTTATTCTTGCAACAACGGAGAAACATAAGATTCTTCCTACCATCTTGTCGCGTTGTCAGATTTACGACTTTAACCGTATCAGCGTAGATGATACTGTGCAACCATTTGACTTACGTAGCGTCTAAAGAAGGAATCACGGCGGAGCCTGAAGCCTTGAACGTGATTGCGCTCAAAGCGGATGGGGGTATGCGTGACGCTCTCTCTATCTTTGATCAGGTGGTTAGTTTCACCGGAGGAAATATCACCTACAAGAGTGTGATTGAGAATCTCAATGTATTGGATTACGAGTATTACTTCCGTCTGACGGACTGCTTTCTCGAGAACAAGTGAGCGATGCCTTGTTGCTTTTTAACGATGTGCTCAACAAGGGATTCGACGGAAGTCACTTTATTACCGGACTTTCATCTCATTTCCGCGACTTGTTGGTCGGGAAAGACCCGGTGACATTGCCTTTACTGGAAGTGGGAGGCGAGCATACGTCAGCGTTATCAGGAACAAGCGCAGAAGTGTGCGTTACCTTTCTTGTACCGGGCCATGAAGCTTTGCAATGATTGTGACATGAATTATCGTGCCAGCAAAAACAAGCGTTTGCTGGTAGAACTGACTTTGATACAAGTTGCCCAGCTTACCGCCGAGGGGGATGACGTAAGTGGTGGGCGTGGCCTAAACGCAGACCATAAAACCCGTATTCTCCCAACCTGCCGCCGCTCAGAAGCCGCAGGTCACCTTTGCAACCCAGGTTCAGCAGGCTTCCCTTCATACGTCTCCGTCTTCAGTAACAACACAGGCTGTTAATGGCACTACTGCCCGGCATCCGCAAGCATCTGCAGCAGTGCAACCGGGAGCATCGGCTTCTTCTGGTGCGGCTTCGTCTGCCCGTCGCAAGGAGCGGAGTTGCCCCGACTGTTAAGGAAGAACGGAAAATTCCGGTGATGAAGATGTCTAATTTGGGCGTGTCTATTAAGAATCCGCAGCGCGATCAGGCAACGCAGAATACAGCTACCACTCATGTTCCCAGAGTGCAGCAACCGGAAGAGGATTTTATGTTCAATGACCGGGATTTGAATTACTATTGGCAGGAATATGCCGGTCAGTTGCCGAAAGAACAGGATGCTCTTACTAAACGTATGCAGATGCTCCGTCCGGTATTGCTTAATAACTCAACGACTTTTGAAGTGGTAGTTGATAATGAGTTTGCTGCAAAGGATTTTACAGCTTTGATTCCCGAATTACAGACTTACCTTCGTGGAAGATTGAAGAACAGCAAAGTGGCGATGACAGTACGGGTAAGTGAGGCAACGGAAACAATACGTCCTGTGGGACGTGTCGAGAAATTCCAGATGATGGCTCAAAAGAATCAGGCGTTGATGCAGCTGAAAGATGAGTTCGGACTGGAGCTATACTAATGTACTTATTTCTATCGGATTATCATCTTCCACAGGAACGAAGGCTTTTATCTATATCGGATACCGGTATGAAAATATGGTCTATACTTTTGATTTTTTATCTTAATGTAAACGTTGATTCATACGGTCTTCGTATCCGTCTGAAGGTCTTTTTTCCCGGCATGACAATCCACAGGATTATATATATGATTACTCCGGCGAAAGCAGTGAAGAATGTAGCTAAATATATACACTATTCTTAGTAAGGTAGGATCCCATCCGAAATACTCGGCTATTCCGGCGCATACACCTGCGATCATTCGGTTGGAAGAACGGGTTAATTTCTTTTCATTTTCCATGATGTACTTTGTTTTAGTGCGAATACTATACAAATATAAAGAATATCATTGGGATAATCGAATAAAATCGGCAGATTATGGCAGAAAAGTATGGATACCCGGTCATGAAATAACAACGGAAAGGCAAGGGGGCAATCCATAAATGCTAATCTGGGCGATATATAAAAATGCAGCTTGTTTATTTATTATAGGAGCATTTTTGTATTTTTGTAGCTGCTTAATAAAAAACAGGAAAGAGTAAATAAGCGTTGTGAAAGTCAAATGATGCATAATACGATAAACTCACTTAAAGCCAAGTCAAACATGAGCAATAGTTCCATAAATGAACTGTTTGCTCATAGCTCTTTATTGGAATTGCCCAAAAACATATCCTAACGTCCTCTTTCCAGAATGATAAAAACTTTTATTTCATTGAAAAGGTATAGCACGCTCATATTGTGTAATTAACGACAAAGAACTCACCTCATGGTTTAGTACAGAAGGAGATATCGTTTTTTCGACGAACAATTTTTATGGGAACCAACAAGGGTACGAATATGAAGTTGTTCAGTTATTGGAAAATACGGTATTATATGCCGTGCCGATAAAAGATTTGGAAAAGCTGTATCAGACTAATATAGAAATAGCGAACTGGTCAAGGATTTTGCATCAAGAGGCTTTTATAATGAATGAAAAGCGTTTAATTTCAAGACTGTATAAGTCAGCGGAAGAACGATATATAGAATTGTTGCAAACACGTCCGGATCTCTTCCAAAGAGTAAATTTGGGTTATATTGCATCTTTTTTAGGCATCTCTCAAGTTACGTTGTGCCATTTGAGGAACAAGATTAAATAATAGGGTTGTTTCGTTTCCCTTCCTTCGCATTACTTTATTCTGCTTTTTTAAGTAGTTTAAAAAAATGTCATACCATTGTCCTAACTTTGCAATTGAAAAAATTGAATACCAAATGAAAAATGTGAATCATATAGTATGGGCTGATTTAATTCGTGTGATAGCCATTTTAATGGTTATCTGTATCCATTGTTCAGACCCTTTCAATGTTTCTCCTGAAGCTCGTTTAAATCCGGAGTATAACTTATGGGGGAGTATTTATGGAGCTTTCTTGCGTCCGTGCGTACCGTTGTTTGTGATGCTGACAGGAATGTTATTATTACCGGTAGAACAGGAAATCGGACAATTTTATAAAAAAAAGATGCTTCGTGTAATAGTCCCTTTTATTGTATGGTCTTTATTATATAATTTGTTTCCGTGGTTTACGGGTATTTTAGGGCTGGATAATTCTGTTTTGTCTGAAATGTTTGCGTATGCAGGAGAGTCTCCAAGTCAAACTTGGGATAGTTGCTTGCATAATATTCTTATGATTCCTTTTAACTTCAATACATATACAGTTCCTTTATGGTACATATATATGTTGATAGGATTATATTTGTATATGCCTTTTTTTTTTTCTGCATGGCTGAAACAAGCAACAGAGAAACAAATGAAAATATTCTTATCCGTTTGGTTTATCACATTATTTCTGCCTTATTGCCAAGAATATATATCCAGCTATATAGGAGGTACTTGTGCTTGGAATGACTATGGCACTTTATATTATTTTTCAGGTTTTAGCGGTTATCTGCTTTTAGGCTATTATTTGAAAGACAGAAACAAGTTGTCGGTGAAAAAGACTGTTGTTTTATCTCTCATTCTTTTTACTGTCGGTTATGCCATAACGTATTATGGATTCAGGAATATGACTTCACAACCTGATATTACAGAGCGACAAATGGAATTATTCTTTTTATACTGTTCGCCCAATGTCTTTTAATGACGGTTGCCTGGTATTTATTAATTCAAAAAGTAAAGGTAACGTCTCCCTTAATGATATCAGCCTTAAAGAATATAACAAAATGTGGACTGGGCATCTATATGGATACATTATTTTGCTGTAGGAATAGGTTATTTAGCAATTGACAGAATTGATTTACCTATATTCATGCGTATTCCAGCGACAGCTTTATTTGTGTTTATCGTATCGTGGTGTATAGTTGCATTATTCTACAAAGTGCTTCCTAAGGCTGCGAAATGGATAATGGGATAGTTTAGTTTTGCGACATAAATGAAAAACGGATAAAAGAAAAAAGCAGTCCGAAAATTAAGGGGGAGTGATTTGGGGCAATCACATTCTTAAAATAAACACATAGCGGTCCATATCGAGCGTTTCATCATACCGAAGAACGCCACAAGTCCACGCGGCAGTTCGACAAGCTAAGGCGGAACATACGGCAGTCCATACAGCAACGGAAAGGCAAGGTGGGATGAAGATATAACCGTTTTATCTCGCTGGAAAACAATAAAAAAGTGCTGTTCATAATGCCTTATGAATAACTTTTGCTATATTTGCAAATAAAAAAAAGTACATCGGGAACTATGCTGGGTACGTGACGAACAAAAGACTTTCGGAAAAATACACGTAAATACAGAATTGCAACCACATATATAAAACATGAAAGCAACAATACCATATAAAAGAATTGAAAACACTCTGTTTGCTATTATCCCTCTACTCGTGGGATGGCGTATCACTTCTTATTATACATCTGCTTTACCCGATTTCGACATAGCGGCTAACGATATATTCATAACGATAGAATGTAAAGTGCAGACATTTGTATTATGGGGATTATGTTATTCTTTTTTTCTACGTCATCGGAAAACAAGTGAATAATATACGGAAAAGACGGTTGTTCAAGATAACTGCCGTGTTGGTATATTGGTTAATCGTGTGGGTATCTGCTACTACCAATGTGCCATAGAAGCGGTGCGGAACTGGAATGATATGATGAATGGGAATGTTGGATAGACTAAGTATTTACAGTTATCCGAATTATCAATATAAACAAACTATGACAGGAAAACAGGTGACATGAAGAAACGAAAAAAGAGCAACAAGCAATCGAGGCGTGAAATCATAGCCGATGTCAAGCGTAGAGAAGCCGAGTGGCGAAAGCAAAGGAGAAAAGAAAGGTGGCGTATATGCAAATTCCATATCTTGTTTTGGGGAGCATTTATATCTTTCTTCTTATTACTTATATTCGTCACGCTGTCAGATATACGTAACACCTTCACCAATATCATACTGGGATTGATAACCATTAACGGTTGGATTTACCTGTTCATGTACCTCCTATTTAAAGAAGCCCGGAATTTAACCGTCCGGATACCTTTGAAAAATGGCGAAAGTACGGGAAATGCGCAATGGTCACCAGATTCTTCGAAGGATTCCGGTAGAGCCTGAATATTTAAGCCGGTGTGATGACAAACAGATTGTTATTGATAATGACGGCATCTCGGTGAGAATGGTGAGTTTCCTGGTCTGGCTCTTTATATTTTTAGTTTCGGTTTGCGCTGGTTTAACTCCTTCAAACCTTACAACTGAAGATTATGGAAGTATATTACTGCTTCCTGTACTTGATTATCCTGACAGCAGGAATAAGTGCCATTCTACAGCCGTGGCGGCGGATTGTTTTTGATCGTGTTTCCAAAACCGTAACGATACCAAGACGACTTCTGTTGCATAAAAAAGAAACGATACCTTATAGTCAAGCTGAACTCACGATTCGTTATTACAGGCGTGGTTCATGGCTTGCACCAGATATAATAATTTCCAATGCCAATTCATCCAGTCTGTTAAGTGGAGTCTCCTTAGATGCCCGGTGATCTGGATCCAGGAAGGCCAGGTGTTTTGCACGTTTCATACAACTATACATGTTGACAACTTGTTATACCTAAGTTAGTTTACTCAATATTTTTTAAAACCTAAATAAGTTTACTTGTCCCTTTGTAATTCCTGTATAAGTTGTCATTTTAGATATGTTGCAAAATTATGTATCTTCTCTTATAAGTGCAAGACTTCGGGCTGTAAACTTTCATTAAACAACAAAACTCTTCGCTTGGGGATCGCCCTAGCGGCAACCTTAGATTTGCAGCATCAAAATATTTATCTTTGAATTGATATTGAAAGGAAAGCAAAAGGAAAACCATCAGCGGCAATAGAAGTCAAGTCTAAGTCCCTATTCGGTCCTTTTGCTCCTTCCTTGAACTCAAACCCATATAAGAATTTCAGTAAACCTGTTTAAGGTTATTAGGTCAAGTTCAGGTCCTTTCTTTTTGTTTAATGTTCAAAAACAAAAAGTATGAAAGTTTTTTATTTAGGAGTTGATGTGAGTAAGAAAAAAATTGGATTTATGTTTAAGGAGTAACGGTAAGGACATCCTTTATGATGTTATTCCTAATGATCTATCCTCTATTAAATCTTGGTTAACAAGAACGTTTGAGAAATTTTTCCTCTCTGAGGACAGTTTGGTTGTCTGTGCGGAACATACAGGGCAATATACCTATCCTTTGGTCTGTGCAACAAAAAGTATAGGAGTCTACTTATGTTTGGAAGATGCAGCTAAAATAAAATATTGTCATGGAATACCTCGTGGCAAAAATGATAAAATAGATGCCTGCCGAATAGCAATGTATGCAGAAAGATATAATGATTGCCTACAACCGTATACCGCATCAGAGCTTATAATACAAAAACTCAAAAACTTATCAACAGAACGCAGTATGCTTGTTGCAGATAGGGCTAAATATCAATCCCAGCTAAAAGATCAGGTAGACTATATGGAACACTCAATATATATTGCTAAATGCAATAGAGTTGAAGGGATTATCAATACATTTACGGATTACATAGCACAAATAGACCTTGAAATAAAAAGAACTTATAAATCAGGCACCTGTCATTGCTCATCAAATGGATTTACTCATGTCTGTGGATGGAGTTGGGGAACGTGTTGCACTGAAGATGATCATGGAAACAGATGCTTTCACTTCTTTTACTGATCCCAGGAAGTTTTGCTGTCATGCAGGAGTTGTTCCGTTCGTCTATGTGTCAGGAAGTAGCCAACGTTCTAAAAATAGAGTATCTAATAGGGCTGACAAGAGCATCAAGCATTTGCTACATATGGCGGCACTATCTGTTTCACAAGTGAAAAATAGTCCATTGAAGAAATATTATGACAGAAAGGTCGAAGAGGGAAAAAATAAGATGTCGGTTCTGAATGCAGTTAGAGCGAAATTAGTTACGATTATGTTCGCTGTAATTAGGACGGATGCTTTTTTTTCGAGAAATTATCAAAATTCGCTTGCGTAATCCATAAGAATAGGGGCGGGAGCACCCGTCCCGACGAGCGGGACTTCAGCTACCTTTCCACTGCATTTACGAATATATTCCATCGGAGTTCTCATTTGTATGCCTTGATGCGGTCTAACATAATTGTATGCATATATGGCATCGGCTATACGTTTATCCAATTGTTCAAAGCTATCATCTTCGCAGTCAAACAGCCACCCATTCTTGATCGTGTTATTCATCCGTTCAGCCAGGGCATTATGTAGCGGATCTCCACACTGAGTCATACTAATATTGATATGATGTTTCTTGAGCATGCCCACATACAGTTTTGAGCAGTATTGCACTCCCCGGTCAGAATGGTGTATGAGACTACTCAAATCAACATTGTATCTGTTGTAAAAGTCCATAGCCATCCTAAGTGCCTTTAAGGAACCTTCCGCTTCAAGTGTTTTGCACAGGGCATATCCGACTATGGTCCGACTGCCCGCATCGGTAAGAAGAGACAGGTAAGCCCATCCCTGGCACGTGGCAACATAGGTTATGTCCGCTACAACCATTGAACCGAATGTGTCAGCTACAAATTTAGGAGTGACATTCAGCAGGTCTGGATAAATGTAATAATTATGATTGGAATTTGTAGTCTTTGGTCTCACATGCCTGACACGTTGACACAGGCCATTGGCACGAAAAATATTATAGCATTGATCACGTCCAATGACCATCCTGACACCAAACTTGCGAAGGCAGCATGCATAGAGTTCACGCATACCAGCCTTGGGCATAAGTTTACGTAACTCATTACAATACAACACAATGCTTGATGTGAGGATGTCTATTTCCATTTTTCTGTTGACATGCTTATAATAACCTTGTCTGGTTATGCCGAAGTAATCACAGAGGAACTGCAGACTGCCGCGCATATGACGGGCACAGTTCCCCTGTGACAAGGTGTCGATTACTTGGCATCGGAGTTTTTTCGAACCTTGATGTGATAGGTTGACTCCGCAAGATTAATCAATTCCTCACAAGCTTCATGACGAAGACTTTCCTCCTGAAGGGCACGCTGAAGTTTGCGGTTTTCGGCACGCAATGCAGCGAGTTCTTTCTCCAGTTCATTGAGAGACTCATCAGAGTCTTTGCTTAAAGAGGGTTGTTCTGTACTCATAACTTTATCATTTATATGATACTTATCAAGCCAAAAGAATCAGCAAACGACGGCAAATACCGGTACGCTTAGCAAACTGATACTTCGTTTCGGAAGTCGATAAATACTCACGAATATAAGACATTCGTTCAGATTCTGTGTAAGGAGTGTACTTCTTTTTTAATTCTTCCATGTGAATTTCGAATTTGAGAAGTGTCAACTTATTCAGTACACTACAGGACACTACAGTTTCTACGTAAGGATACTGTCGTTTCCCCGTAGACACCACAAATTCTCCATAGAGTGATCCCAATTATCCCATAGCTTTGCATAAAGGAATCAAGGCTTTTTCTTTGATTATATAACGTGTTGCAGATACTTTATCTGCAACCTATCTGCCGCAGGTATCTGCAACGTTCCAACTACTTATTAACTACTGTATTACATGCGTTTCGTTGCAGGTGGCAGATGTTTTTATGTTTTTCAACTTTATAGTAGGAAAAACTTTAGCACTTGAATGATATTCTACCAACAAAAAGAAAACCCTCATAAGTACTTAACTTACAAGGGTTTTTCTGGGTGGAAGACCGGACTCGAACCGGCGACATTCAGAACCACAATCTTTAATGAGTAGCCTTATAGTGGTCTCAACTGTCAGCAAGTTAAATATCTCCTTGCTAGCTCATTAGTCAACTATTAGTCAACATGATAGTATTACTACTAATTTGGCTAGCTTCTCCACCATTTTATATGGGTCAGTATAACAGGTTTACCTGCTAATCACTGTTAAACTCTAAGGTGCTTTCTTCATTACTTTTGATTTTAATTATTAATGCAAATATAGTGAATATGTTTGGTTCTCCAAACAATCTCTAACTTTATGTTGTAGTTGAACTCTTCTTACATTACTAGTATGCTAGCATCATACTACCAATAGCACTTAGATGTGCTAAGTTTCTTCCTTCTGTTTCATAACTTAATTAGTTTAAAGTGTCATTCAATAGATGTCCACTTGATATAAGTAGACATGAGTGTAAATACCCTATCAGAGCTTTAATAAGGACAGGGTTGCAAGTATTCAAAGTAACTTACTTGAAATACTTCATTTGCCTTTTTCTTCCTACATATGAGAACTGGCAATGATTTTCAGTACCACCATGATGATGATTAGTAAGGCTGTACCTGCTATCAGCAGGATACCTGACCATTTGTTAGGCTTGGGATTTGGCATAGTAGTTGTTATATTGGGTTAATGAATTAATGTCAATATTCTAAAGTAATCCATTTGTTCTCCAGTAGAAAGTCTGTGTCAAGTGCTCAAACTTGTTTCTAGCTCAATCAAAGCACATAGTGGGATTAAGTTCAGCAGGTGAATACCATATGATATTATATCTCTCATATAGTATTCTTTTCTTAGTTTCCCATTCTACATGGCAATATCCCAGCTCATTCCTCATTGGATGACTCTGTAATAATTGAGTAACTTCAATATCTACTTTGTATAATAGGTCTTTTCCTGCTTGATTTAGTTCTATCAGATTGACAATGCTATTATTGCTCTTACTGTAAATGAAATTCTTTTTGTGGCACAATATACAGTTATAATATATGCTTATTTCCTGTGTTTGCCATCCTAATCTTGCAGTCAGATGTATAATCTTTGTCTGTACAACTTGATAGAACACAACATCATGGTACTTATTGTCACCCTGTTCAAGTCTTTCTTTTAGTAAACTACTATGTGGGCATAACTCCACATTTTGTTTGTTCACACTATTTCTATTCCATAGTTTTAATACATCAGACCATAGTATTTCTACTGTTGATTGAGGAATGTCACCAATAGCAGTAACATATTTGGCTGACTCATCTTTTAATATAAAGTCCTCTTGTACTAACTTAAATAGTATTCCTTCATGTGTATATGGAAGAACTGATGGTAACCTAATCATATCATTAGCTTAAGTTCTTTGAAATCAATAATCCACTTATTCTCCAGTAAGAAGTCAGTACCGAGTAGTTTACTACTCTGCTGAATCTCTTTTTATGTGATTAATTCATTATTTTATATACCTCAGGTAGTTTAGTATGAATAGAAGCACCAGGAGTTTTCACAAAGTAATTACCATATTTAATAGATATAGGGTATTGCTCAATAAGACCTTCATTACCTTCATCAATCTTTGCAATTCTAATTTCACCTTTACTAGTGTGTAGTATAGCTAATTCTTTATCACCAAAGTAACTGAATTTATAATATTCAGCAGATAGAATTTTGTGAGTGATATAACAGTCTGTGCCTACAATAGCAATATTTCCTTTCAACTCTACAGTAACTTTTTAATTCATACTTTTGTGGTGGGGTATAATTACTATCTGTAATAGTAGCTTTATTTCCATATTCTTGAAGATTATTCCAGATATATGTAGTATTCTTTAAGAAGGGAGCTATTCTAATTACTTCAACCGTATCTTTAATAGTGTAATCATATTGATTAACTATGGTTTCTTCTTTAGTTTTGCTGTTATTGCATAATATTGCAATAAGCAATATAGCTATCATGAAAACAACTGCCAAAGTGACGATGTTAGTATTGGACTTATCCATTATTATTAAGTATTTTAAGTTCATTAAAATCAATTATCCATTCATAATCTACCAAAAAGTGGATACCTAAAACTCCATGTATCTGTACTCCAGAATCTTCTTGTACATGCTTCATGCCATCAGATACATCTAATACAGAGAAGATTGAAGTATAATTCTTTCCCTCAAAATCAAATGTAGCTTCTATCTGTGGTGTCTCATGTTGCTGACCTTCAAACCCCATGATAGAACCTTGCTCCTTTAATGATTTGAAGTTCTTCTGAAAGTGCTCATATACAAAGCTGAACAATATGTTGTTGGTAGAACCAGTATCAATTAACAAGCACAATTCTCTGGCTGTTCCTGTATCATCAGTACAAGTAACAACAATAAGGGGTAAACCAGTCTTTTGCAGTCCCCAGTATAAAGGAAATTCCATATTGTACAGTATCAATCTATATTAATTTTTACTTGGTCAACCAGTATCAATTCATCCCAAGCCTTTTTGAACTTTTCTTCTGCAAGAATATTTTGAAGATGTATCATAAGTCCCTGCTTAGTATACATGGTATAAAATTCATATAGGTGCTTGCCATCAAAAATTTCTCCATGAATCTCCATGTCCCATTACATATAGATTGGTGGATGTATCAGCTACTAACTGCATAAAAGTCATAGGTTTCAGGTTAGGCTCAAATGATACTTTCAAATCATCCATATCTGGATTTCTAGTATAGGTATGAAAGGCATTAAACTTTTCATCCTCATTATTATGAGGATAGTAAGGTATCACTCTACCATAGAATCCACAAAAAGTAGATAACTTCCAAATTGCAATATTCTTCATGATTTTAAATTATTTAGAGGTTGTGTATATATTTACTTTTATAAATCAATCATCTATTTGGTTATTAAGTTCTTTATGTTGAACTTGATGTTCTTACCATCTTTATCTGCATAAACAGTTTGTCCATCATTTCTAATTGATGATATTCTATCATAGATAACAGGAAGCACTTCATTCCCTTGCGTATCTATAAGTCCCCACTTTTTGATAATCTGCCCACTGTTATTTTCTTCTATAATAACACGAAGTAGTCCATATTCTACATTGCTTATCCATTTGTATTTAATAGGGTTATCAGCTCACCTGTTGGTGTAATCAAGCCATTAAGCTGTTTCTTATGTGCTATCAAAAGATTACTATAGTAGCTGAAGTTGTCATATTCACCCAAAGCTATAACTATTCTTTTTAGTCATGGTTTCTATTATACCTTTCTTGTATTCAGAGTCCATGACTATTGCATATTGAGTATCAATAAGTGATATACTTTGGAACTCATCCATTAATATTTCAAGTCCATTTGCTTTTAATACTCTCCATTTACTGTTTTTTACTTACAATAATTAAAGAATCTGGTGAAGTAAAATTACCCATGAAACTATCATATTGAGGCTCAATTATGACATCTGCAAAGCTATTGATAAAACCAATCTTACCATTCTGATTGATAGGACATAAATAGTCTGTGTTGCTGTTCAGGATTTCTTCTGTAATAAGTATTCCCTGCCCCAATTTCTTTAAGATGGTTGATGTTTCTTGTAAGATATCCAGTTTCTGTGTAATGCCCTATATGCTCATCCCCTGAAATGTAGGTGAAAGAGAAATCCGGTGTTTTATTAAACCTTTTCATGGTATTTCCTTTTGTAGCATACTACAAAAAAGAAGATGTGAGCTTAACCTTATTGGGAGTCCAAAGCATTACCACATGCTCACAATCACACAATATAAGGGAAGCCCACACCTAATGGTATGAGTATCCACTCCTTACTGCTGTGATTGTTAGTCTTCAAGGTGGTAATTTTAGGACTGTCACAAGTAAGAAGCAAACACTTCTTTATCTAATATGTCTTAGTTAAACTTCTATTTCATTAGCATTCATTCAATTATTCATGATGCAAAGTTAGAACTTTTCATTAATAAACCATCATTTGAATGCTATAATTTAATAGGTTTCAAAGCATATTAGTACCATAGGTGCAGGCTATATCCTTATTGTACAAAGGTAAGCTTAATTATTTACTTTCTATATGCTAAATTGATAAATAGAGCACCAGTAACTATCAATATAAGCCACTGTAATATCATATCTAATGCTGTCATATATACACTAGTTAAAGCCCCAGTCCATTACAGAACTAGGGCTATCAACAACAATAAAAACACATAGTAAGAGGCATATAACCTCTTAATCCTTAAGTATCATACTGGTGAGGATAAACCCTACTAGAATCAAGATAATCTCACACATAATTCAATCAATATTTAATTTAGTCTAACTTACTAACTATTGCTATAATTCATGTTTACATACTTCACCGAACCTCAAGTGGTTAAGTTATTATAGCAGCACATCGCTTTATCCTGTAATCAAATACCCTCAACCTGTATTAGAAGAGGCAGTCAACCTCTATTAAGCCATCCCCTGATTTGCTATTCTGCATCACTTACTTTGTATATAATATGCAAGAAAGTGAGACAGGAGAAATTTCCCATCATAATGGTATAATAACAGCAGAGGGGAAATGGATTTATAGAAGGCAGGGTAATGTAGACCTTAGAAAGCTAAGTATTTATAGCTTACCTTCATCATAATAGGAGTAGTATTCCTTCTCTGGGCTTAAGATTACATGATCTGCTATATGAATCTCCATGAGTTCAGCCACCTTCCTTACTTTTTCAGTCAAAGCATCATCCAGAGTACTAGGTTTCATGCTTCCAGAAGGGTGATTATGTGCCAATATTACCTGTGTTGCATTAGCCAGCAATGCAGCTTGTAATATCAATCTTACATCTACATAAGTTGCAGATATTCCACCTTCTGAAATAGGTACTATACCCAGTACTTTGTTAGACTGATTAAGTAGCACTACTTTAAAGCTTTCCTTGTATTCTATTGTGTCATCAGGGAAGTACTTTATCAACAGTTCATAGGCATCCTGTGAGCTATTTATCTTGTATCTAGTTGATGATTTGACATTGCTTTTATAGCTCAATTGAACCTCTGCCACATTCATTATACTGTCCATAAGATACACTAATTAATGAACCAACTATATTCACTTTCACCATATAAAGCCTTATTAAGTCCTTCAGCCAATTGGGTGGCATTAAGTGACCTGTCCAAGAAGTTATCAATGTAACTACTTTTTATTAGCTCCAGTTAGTAAGTTGTACACATTCCACATGCTGATTTCCCTGCTGTCCAGACGAGTACTAAAGTTATCATCATTATAATATGCTTTGGCAACTAATCCTATCTGGGTATCAGTCATTAGCATCTGTGGTAACTTCTTCTTCTGGTTTACTGGTAAGAACTGATATAATCTGCACCTGCCTAAGAACTGGGCAAATTGGGACTCTCTCATATAAGTATCCTTATAAGCTGACATGTAATACAAGTGCTTGGCTATATTGTACTCTTGCAACAGCCTTATCACTGCATTGAATAGTTCAGTTGTACTCATAACCTTTAATTCTGACCTGTAACCATCTGTTGATACACACATGTTACAGCAGACTAAGTTCTTGAAACCTATGAATACCTTGAACTTCTCTGCACCTTTCTTACTGTAGAGGTTCTCATGGTTATAAGCCCTAACTCCACCTATGGTTAAGTTCAGTCTATTACCTTCAATGTCCTCATGGATAGTAGGAATCTCAAAACAGAACATCATTCTTTCATAGTAGATGGTCTTGTCTGTCTCTAGTAGCTGATTCACTGGCTTATGAATAGCTTCCGGTATTCTGCCTTTGATAACATGGCTTACCCTGATGGCAGGTTCTTCTATTCTCTCATTGGAGAACACCTTATTGGCTGCTTCCCATACTGTTTCAATGAAACTGGAGTGTGATATAGTAACCTCATTATCTTTAGAGAATACAGGTGTGATACATTCTTCCTTGAGGTACTGCATAGTAACTTCCTTTGTATTAGCCTCAACAAAAGGTAACTTATTGCCTTCTCTGGTGCTTATTGGTTCAGCTTCTACAGGATTTGTTGATATAATGCCTGTGTTGATGATTTCTATTGGCTCAACTGTTTGAATATAAGGATTATCTACCTTATTTCTATTAGGGTATATCAGATTAGCTCTGACTGGCTGCAACTGCATTATTTCCATATCTAATGTAATTAGGGGTATAGTTAATAGTTGGTTGATTCTGTTTGTACCATAAGTGCTGCTTTCTTCTGCATGAATTCTGATGTTAACTGCTGATACCATTCTGGATAAGCATGATAGATGGCAGTCAGTTCTTCAATGGTCTTGCTGCTGTTAATCTTACTTCTTATCATCTCCAAATTGACACCATCATTACACCAATCAAGTATTATCTGACCTGTAGTAGGTGTAATGGTAAAATCAGGCTTACCTATGAACAGGTTTGTCCTGTCCTTAGATGCAATAGTCTGGTGCTTCATGTTGATGTCAAAGACTATGGTAAACTCATAATCAATACCATCTCTCATGACTGCTTTTATCAAAAAAAAATAGAAGTAGCATCTCCTCTTTATGTTTCGATCCTACTTCTATTTTCTTTCCATTTGTCCGGCAATAAATTTCTATATACCTTTATGTCCGTATTTGGTGGTAGTTTTGCCGCTTTATTGATTACCTCCGTGATATATTCGAAGGTATTTATTCCCTGCATTCTGCATGAACAGGCCAGCGAATAAAATAAGGCACCTCTTTCCGCCCCCTTATGGCTTCCAAAGAAAAGGGAATTTCTTCTGGACAGTGATATATATCGGTTGTACCGCTCGACCAAATTATTGTCCAAGTAGTAATATCCTTCAGTAAAGATGCCCTTAATGGCCTCCCCATTGAGAGCATATAGTCAACCGCTCCCGCCATCTCACTTTTGGGAAGCAAGTCAGGCTTACTCTTTATCCTGAGCAGTTCCCGTTTTATTTCGCTGAGTATCTGCGGCGCATACCTTTTCCGGTGCCTGAGGTTATCCTTGTCTGTCCATTCCTGTCGACCAACACAGTGTTCATGTTCTTTTTGATACAGCTTGTTCGTCAGTTCAACGATCTTTTGTGCGTCCGGTTCCTCCCGTACCTCAAGGAACTTCCTTTTGACATGCTGCAGGCAGGTGATTCTTTTAATTCCCGGATAGGCGTCACTTTCCAATTTTCTATACGGACTGTATGCGTCACTTTGTACTGTCCCCTCATATTCGGAAAGAAGGTCAAAAAGCACCTTCCCGCTACGGGAGCCATTCTCGTAGAGGTACAGTATCAATTTCTGCTTGACCGCGACGGCCGCCCAGATATACCCCTGCCTTACCCCTTTGCCTCTACTGTTCTTCTCTTCCACAAGGACTTTGTGGTAACTTTCATCACAACAAAGATAAGAGTCTTCAAGCACGGCCATTCTCAACGCCCTGTAAAGGTTTTCCAACATTTCGGCCGCTCTGCCCAGCAGGTGATGCGCGGTGGGCTTTTCAAGCTCAAATCCGCTTTCACGGAAGAAGCCGATAATCCGCTCCACACTCATAGAGTAGATATAGCGCAACTGGCATAAACCCGCTACAAAAGATCCGTCGTAGTTTGAGTTAAGGAAAGGTGCCTGGGGAGCGGAACCGCAGAAGACTGTTCCGTTTAAGCTATATAGATGTTTTGCCGGTAGACAAGTTTTTCAAATTTCGGAGGAGTGTAGACATAACGGATAGAATCACGATATCCCATGAATTTGGCAAGGGATATGCTGAAAAGGGGATGTTCGGGATTGACTTCGATTACCTTCTCTTCCAGTTCAAAATGCTCCTTGCGTTTGGATTTATTGTTTCCCCGCTCTTTGGGAGAAGGGCATGGACGGGAGGGAGCCGTCTGCCGGACCGCCTCCGCCTTACCCGGTACCTGCTTTTCAGACTCGTTGCTTATAAGTTTGCCTAAGCCACGACTGATGTTCTCCTGTTTTTCAGTTTACCATTTTTCAAGGTCAACGCCTCTTCTAATGAATGGACACTTTCGGTTAATTGCCGGACCTGCATCGTCAATTCGCAGATAAGCAGCTGCCCATGCTCCTCACGCCTGGCAGCCGCTTCAAGCTGTTCTTTTAAAGATCTGATTTGATCCTCCAGAAGTTCTATGAGCCGGTCCTTTTGCATGTGTCAAAGATAAGAAAAAAAGAACCGGAAGACAAAGAAATTAGCGAAGTATTTGTAATGTAATATATTGATATATAGATTATTGCATCGGTGTATCACTTCAACCGGAACCGTTTCCTGCATTTGGCAGACCGGAGCGAGACGCCCTGCATTATCAAAAGAAAAGTCTTCCATGAGAGCTCATAAGACCCTGTATCGGGATTAAAACGGGGAACCTCAAACGTACCTTCTTCCAGTCGTTTCTGATAGAGAATAAAACCGTCCGTATCCCACCGCAAAATTTTAACCATGTCACGTTTGCGGGAGAAAACACAAATACATCACCCGAAACGGGAGAAAGGGACATGTCGGACTTGACAAGCCGGTAAAGTCCGGTCATGCCTTTACGCATATCAACATAATGCTGGCACAGATAATAATGCATGCCATCGGTTAAAGCAAACATGACTTTTCCTCCTGAATTTTACTGTTATAACGGTCGATAAAACGGTTGACGCTAAAAGAACTGCCTTGCTTGATAGAGACAGTCACTCCGTCAGGGAAAGTGATGGTAACCCGTAAAGCATATCCGGAGAGGAGGAAGGGGAAGAGCAGACCGGAAGCAAACGGCTGAAAGAGGAGGCAGGCTCTTTAGCGGTGGTGACGGAAGAGGAGGACGCAACTCACGGATATTGATGCCGTGACAGGAAAGCCAAAGACACATACCATGGTAGTTTACATGTCGTTCACGGCAATAACTACGAAAGTTAAGGCAGGAGAAGAACATAAACAGGATTTATAATCCGATAAGGTACGGGTGTACAAGTCATGTGCAGTCATAAGATGTGTTTTTTATTATGACGCAAAGCTAAAAGGAAAAATTAAGATAGAAAATATGGCA
>VOFH01003129.1_pt1 | contig 30881 bp, 59 predicted proteins | sample 5384091 | NCBI WGS metagenome assembly VOFH01 (sample SAMN12384727, study PRJNA508395) | human gut metagenome | isolation source: healthy gut G | host: Homo sapiens
TATTACGTATTGCTCCTTCAAAAGGCACATACAGTATACCATATTACATAACAGTTTGGGCTTTTTTGTTTCGCCTATGGTAGAATATCAATACGGTGGTTTTGGCAATTTGACAGACTTTTTAAAGGATGAGTTGCTTTGGAAAAAATGAGACCGGAAAACAGAACTTTATGGTCACAAAACGTCCTTTGGGGCGTTGCCTCATCCAGCGGGATTTCCCTACGGCTATCTGATCCTGCGTAAGGCGTTTGATGCAGGCATCAATTATTATGATACCGCGCGCTTTTACACGGATAGTGAGGGAAAGCTGGCGCTGCCTTTCAGACGTGCGTAAAGAGGTCATCATCCTCCAAATCAATGGGGAGTACCAAGCAGGAGGTCATAGACCATTGTATGCAGGGGCTTAGAAACATCAAATCCGATTATTTTGATCTTTATCAGCCGCATAATCCGTCTTCCTTAGATTATGAGGACCCGGATGGCTGCTGGCAGGCTTTTGGAACTAAAGAAAAGGAGTGTAAGGCATATCGGCATCAACAAACCATTCGCCGAAAATGGCGGTGGAGGCCATTGAATCGGGCGTATTTGAAACGCTTCCACTTCGTTCTCCTATTTATCCGGCGAGGTAGAGGACGACTGCCGCGCCGCTGTAAGGAAAAAGGATATGGGATTTATTGCCATGAAGGTGCATTGTCCGGCGGCCTGGTGGTAATGTGCCGGCGGCCTTGCCTTTATCCGGCAGTATGATAATGTAGTGCCGATTTTTGGGATCCAGCATGAATGGGAGTTGATGAGTTTATTGCGTTGGAGACGCCAACCCGCCGAAAATGGATGATGAAATGCGCTGTGATCGCCAAGGATAGAAAAGAGCTGGCTGGAGAATTGCCTGCGATATTGCATGCCCAGGGCATCAATATCTGACGGCGGGTCGCATACATCTATTGGCGACGAGGTCTCAACAGCAGTTTTGACAAAGAATATAGGGATGAACAAAAATTGGTGGATAACTGTATCCATTGCGGGCAATGCGCCAGCCGGTGCCCTTATCATCTGGGAGATACGGCCATGCTAGCTTGCGCAGGCTAAAAAATTCTGGGCATGGGCGGAAAGCATAGGAGCAGTGGACGGATTAAAAAATTGATCTGGGCAAGGGACAGCAGATGTTTGTTCCTGTCCAAATTATATTTACCAGAAAACGTTTGGCCTTGCTTTTCCAAAATGAATAAGGTACAATAAACGCTAGAATAGGGAATGAAGTTCTCCCTCGGGCAACCGGAACCGCTTTTTAGCTGATGACTTCTGCACCGTCTGCAGGAGCATTGGCTTTTTTTGTTTCCTGCGAAAGGGGTAAGAATATGATTTCTTCTTTGGCGATGATTTTTTTGGGTGGCCTATTGTGCGGCTGTGTGCAGCAAAATAGGGCTTCCGCGCATCATTGGGATGCTGCTTGCAGGCATTATGATATCCGCATGCGCTAGGCCTATTGGATCGCTCTATTTTAGGCGTTTCTGCGGATCTAAGGCAGATGGCGCTTGTCATCATCTTGCTCAAAGCAGGGCTGTCTTTGGATGTTAAGAGCTTAAACGGGTAGGCAGACCCACGTTTTTAATGACCTTTGTGCCGGCCAGTTGTGAAATTTTGGCATTTGTGCTTTTAGCGCCGCCGATGTTGGGGCTATCGCATATAGAGGCGGCCGTGATGGGGTCCGTATTGGCGGCGGTATCGCCGGCCGTGGTCGTGCCAAAAAATGGTTGCGCTGACAGAGCAGGGCTACGGCGTGAAAAGGGATTCCGCAAATGATATTGGCAGGCGCGTCGATGGATGATGTTTTTGTCATCGTTCTGTTTACGAGTTTTTGGGCCTGGCCCAGGGGGGGCCATTTTTCTGCGTTCAGCCTTTTTGTCTATCCCGATTTCCATCGCGCTGGGAATTCTTTCTGGCCTAGTCCTAGGCATGGTGCTGGCAAAGCTGTGTCGCTGCCAGGCAGGACAGAGCACACAGGCCACAATAAAGGGGTTGATTCTTTTGGCCTGTGCTTTTTTTTGCTGGTAAGCCTGGAGGATTGGCTAGAAGGGATTGTGCCGCTGAGCGGCCTGTTGGGGTCATGAGCATGGCGGTGATGGTGCAACTGCGTACGCCACAGCTTATGGGACAGGATCTATCGCAAAGTTTTCCAAGCTTTGGATGGCTGCCGAGCCGATTTTGTTCGTCCTGGTGGGTGCTGCTGTGGATATTTCCTATGCGGCCTCGGCCGGCATTGGTGTCATTGTACTATGATTTTTGGCCCTGGCGTTCCGTGTCTTGGGAGTTGCTTTTTGCATGATTGGCACAACGCTTACCAAAAGGAACGGCTGTTTTGCATGATTGCTTATCTGCCTAAGGCAACGGTACAGGCAGCCATCGGATCGGTTCCGCTGGCGATGGGGCTGGCCTGTGGGCAGCTGGTGCTAACGGTGGCGGTGGTAGCGATCCTGATTACTGCCCCCTTGGGGCGGTGGGTATGGAGTGTACCTATAAAGGCTGCTCAGCAAGGAATAAAAAAGGCACGGAAAATCCGGGTGCCTTTGCATGCTGAGAATGAAAAAGCTATAGATTGGCTTCATAGGTGAGCGTATGAATCCACGCGCCGCTGCGCACCCTTCGCCTACCCACAAAGAACTTGATGATTTTCCTGGCGCTGTAAAAGCATAAACCCACATCGGGGAAATATGGAATACAAACGCGGCCAGCGCAACAGGGATAAGGATCAGCGTCCACTGGAAGCCGGCATCCAAGAACAGGGAAAGCGCGCATCGCCGCCGCTACGCAGGATGCCCACAACGATTAAGTTATTGAGCATCAAAATGGGTAGCATACAGCCATGATGCGAATGATATTCAGTGAAATAGCAATGACATCTGCACTGGCATCATACAGGTGCATGATAAAGGGCGCAGCAATATTCAATACGATGGCAACCCCGATGGCAACAAAGGGGGTGATATGCATATAGCGCGTTGCATACGTCTGGGCTTTTTTAAGATTGCCTTCCCCAAATGACCCTACCACACTGTACGGCACAAGCATTGCCTAAGCCCGACAAAGATCACGTAGCCCATCTTATCAAAGGAGTTGAAAATCCCCGTTGCTGCGGACATCTGGGTGCCAATTCTAGCATAACACAGCATAACGGTAAACTGTGCCATGCTCCAAAAAGCTTTCGTTGAGAAAGACTGGAATCGCAAGGCTGAAATATTTCTTTGATATGTGTCTTTGAATGGGAAAAATAGGGATCTTTTTATCCAAAGCAGGAAAATAACGTACCTTGCGGATGATAAACAGCAACGTGCAGTCTACAATCTGGCTAAGCGTGGAGGCGATGGTCTGCGCCTTATGCCGAGCGCAGGGAGGCCAAGTTTTCCGTAAATCAAAATATAATTAAAAACCACGTTGACGGCAAGGCCTGTCAAGGCTGTTGCCATGGGGAATTTTTACATCGCCCGTACCGCGCATAATGGCGCCCAATATAAAGCCTGCCCCTGATAAAAGGATAGGAGAAACAAACGATGGAAAGGTACTGTGCGCCCAGCGCAAGCACTTCCGATCGTTGGTAAACAAAAAGAAGAAATGTTTGTGGCATAATGGCGCACAAAATGCAAAAAACCCCAGCCAATCACCTGTCCGCAGATCAGGACAATCCAAATGTACGCCGTATGCTTGGCAGATCCTGGCTACCCCAAAACTGCGAGGTAAGCGCAGTTGTGGCACTGGTGATCCCAAAGATAAAGATCAGGAAGACAAAGGTGACTTGGCTGGCCTGCATCAAACCGGCCAAAGCGTTGTCCCCAATGAACCAATCATGAGGTTGTCCACCATGGTCATAGAGCTGGCAACCAGCCGCTGCTGAAGCATCATCGGATGGCCAATTTACGCAAGGAGCTGTAAAGGAACGATCTTCAAAACCAAAAAGACACTTGCAATCCCTCTCTTATACATACAAGCGTGTTACTACCACTCTATCAGAGAAACAGGAGGAACGCAATAGAAAAGAAAAAACGCCGAAGCGTTTTTTAAGCAATTGCCGTTATTTATGGGCTTGTTTTTTCATGGTGCCGATGCACTAGATCCTGAAGGGTAAGAGTATCCACCACAGAGGAGATGGCCTCCTGTATTTTTTTTGCCAAACCTCTAGCGTAACACAATTTTCCCGACGAGGACAGCAATTTTCACCCTCCAAGCAGGACACGGGGGCAAGCTCTCCTTCCACGGCACGAAGCACCATACCCACCGTGATCTCTTCGGGCTTTTTGGCCAGCCGATAACCGCCCTGTGCACCGCGGACGCTTTGTACCAGCATTGCCCTGTGCAGCGGGTGATAATCTGTTCCAAATATTTGCCGGATATTTCTTGATTTTTCGCAATTTCCTTGACAGAGATCCATTGATTGGCATCATGCAGTGCCAATTCCAGCATTAGCCGCAACGCATAGCGGCCCTTGGTTGAAATTTTCATCAGACGCCTCCTTGCTATATCCCTATTATGCCATAGGAATTATAGGGAAGCAAAGCAAGGGATTTTATTCCAGCCCCAATAAATGGTGCAGGGGACAGTTTCTGCTAACAAATCGCTGAGATGGTGTTTGGCATGGCCGATGATGACATGCGTACCGGACAACGCCGATTTTAGCGCAAATTCCAGCTTGGATTTGGCACCGTTTTGCACCGGACGGCTGGCGCCTACACAATGGCTTTGCATTTCACGCACCTTAGCTATGAGCTGTTCCGGTGTTTTGGCGGTGATGGAGCGGATCAAGGTAGAGGGGTCGTCAGGGTTGGCGTAGATGCCGTCCACCCCCGTCATTAGCAACAGGGTACGGGCGTGCACCGCCTCCGCAATGACAGCGGCCGTTTCGTCGTTGTCGATGCACTCCACCACATCATCATCTGTTGCTTGAGCACGCTCAGCTCCATTTTCCGGTTTTCTGTAAAAGAGACGGGGGTCGTTGTAATTTACGATGGGAATGGCGTTTTTGCTTGGCAGCCCGAAAAACAAGCCCTGCAAATGCGCCCGCTTTTCCGGGTCGTTGAAATGCTGGTGCTCTACCAGCACCTGGCGGACGGAATATTTTGGATCGATGAAACGCCGATAGTTTTTCCATCAAAAAATGGCCTGCCCTTGCGCGGCATAGTCGGTTTTTACATCGTCCATAGAGCCTTCCAGCTCATGGCCGTGGCGGCGCAGATAATCCAGGCGGCCAATTTCCGTTGCGCCGGAAGAGACCCAGATCATTCCGGGGTGCAGGGCGTGGCCTAGCCGGGAAAGATATTGTAGTCTATATCGTGATCTTCTGGGCGGATCAGGGCCATAGAACCGATTTTCCCCACAACGTCGATGCGTGGCTGTGTACTCATTGTTTTTCTTCCTCCGTGGAATCCGCAGTGTCAAAGGCATCGATTGCCTCTAAGGATAAAATTTGCTGGCTTTGCAATTTCCGGCAGACTTTCCACCCGGCTCAGCTTTCGCTGGATCTGCCTGGTACGGGTACCGACCAACGTTTCCAGCTTGCTGGAGGCTGTTTCAGCTGCTTTTGCGTAGCGGCCAAAGCATCCCAAACTTATTGAATTCCGTTTTAACGGCCCCAATACCTTCCATACCTCGCTGGTATGCTTTTTGGATGGCCAGCGTACGGAAGCCCATCTGTGAGCTGTTGAGAATGGCGCTCATGGTGGTAGGCCCAGCAATATTGATATGATAATCCCGTTGCAGCGTTTCGACAAGCCCCGGCGCACAACTTCCGCATAAAGCCCCCTTCAAAGGGAAGGAACATGATGGCAAAATCCGTCGTATACGGTGGGTCGATGTATTTGGTGGCAATATCTTTGGCAAATGAACGGATGGTGCGGTCCAAATGCTTTCCGGCTTCGGTGATGGCAACGCTGTCTCCTGCGTCGTAGGCGTCTTGCAGCTTAGCGTAAGCATCAGCGGGAAATTTTGCATCGATGGGCAGATAGACAAACCCACCTTCTTCATCGCCGGGGAACTTTACTGCATACTCTACACGCTCGGAGGATCCATGCTTGGTAACGACATTGGCGTCATATTGCTCGGGCGTTAGAATCTGATCCAAAATGGAGCCGAGCTGTATTTCCCCGACAATCCGCGTGTTTTGACATTGAAAGCACCTTTTTCAAATCGCCTACGCCGCTGGCCAGGGTCTGCATCTCGCCCAATCCCTTGTACACCTGTTCCAGCCTATCGTTGACCAAGCGGAACGATTGACCAATGCGATCTTCAAGGTTTTTGCAGCTTCTCGTCGACGGTGGCGCGCATCTGCTCTAGCCTTTTGCCGTTATCCTCCTGCATGGTACGGATACGCTGCTCCATGGTCTGCCGCATTTGCTCCAGCTGCTGTTCGGTGTGCGATGTGAGCCGGGCCACCCCTATCATCCATGAGCTTTAGGCCGTTGTCCATGGTGCGCTGTAAAGTATCGTTGCGCTGGGTAATCTGTAAATTCAGCTCTGCGAGCCGCTTATCCTGCAGGGCAGAGGACTGTGCTTGAGAAGCCGCCAGCAGCTCGGATAAATTTTTTGACAGAGCTTTGTACAGCTTGCGAGGTTTCTTGGCGCGAAAGGCGCAGCTCCTGCTGCAAATCGCGCTGCATGCGCTCAATGAGCCGTCAGATTTTGGTTGTTGTCCTGCCTTGGAAAGCGCAATGAGCCCAATGATGAGGCTGGCTGCGCTGAGCGCCAAGAGCAGATAGATCCACCAATCCATCCAATCCTCCTAAGTGGAAAGAGGCCGCGTTTTCACACGGCCTCTGTGTATTTGGTGAGAAATCGCGTTATTTTGCCATAGAAGCCTTAGCCTTGGCCACGACATTTTCCACAGTAAACCCGAATTTTCAAATAGGACACCGCCCGGCGCGCTGGCACCGAAATGATCGATGCAGACAGCCTCTCCGGCGTCTCCAATGACCTCGCGCCAGCCAAAGCTGCTGCCAGCCTCTACGGCTACGCGGGCTTTTACCGCCGGAGGCAGTACGGCATCGCGATACGCAGGCCCCTGGCGCAAGAACAGCTCCATGCTGGGCATGCTGACAACGCGTACCTTTTTTGCCCTCGTCGGACAGAACCTTGGCGGCTTCTACGCACAACTGCAATTCAGACCCGCTGCCCATGAGGATAACATCCGGCGTTCCTTGGCAATCTTGAAGCACATAGCCCCCTTTGGCTACCTCTAGGCCAGTGCCTTCCAGCAGCGGCAGGTTGGTACGGCTGAGTGCAAACAGCGTAGGCCCGGGATTGCCCAGCGCATAGATATAGCTGGCAGCAGTTTCGCGTGCATCGGCAGGGGCGGAAGGTTGTGCAGCCAGGCATCGCACGGAAGGAGGCCAGCTGCTCGATGGGCTCGTGCGTAGGCCCATCCTCGCCAACGCTAATGCTATCATGCGTCAAAACATACAGGACGTTGGTCTGCATCAGTGCGCTGAGACGGATGGCATTGCGCATATAATCGCTGAACACAAAGAAGGTAGCACAGAACGGACGCACACCGCCATGCAACGCCATACCGTTGCACATCGCCGCCATGGCAAATTCGCGGATGCCGAAGTGTATATTGCGCCCTTCGCGGCATTCCGGGGAGAACCATTCCTCTCCCTTCAAAACGGAGTTGTTGGAGGGGGCCCAGGTCAGCGCTGCCGCCAAACAGGTTGGGCACCATATCCTTGAGCTGATTGAGCACATTGCCGGAAGCCGCGCGAGAAGCGATGGGCTTATCGTCTACCTGCATCAATTTTTCAATGTCCACGCCGGCCGGCATGCCCCTTGGCAAAAGCTTCTTGATACGCTTTATAACAGTCAGGATACTGCGCTTTGTAAGCTTCCATCATCGAAACCCATTTTCATAGGCCTGAGCGCCTTTTTTCCATGGCTTTAGCGCAATGGTCATACACTTCCTGGGGGCATGGTAAAGGCTCTTCCAACGGCCACTCAACGGCCTTGCGGAGCGCAGCTACATTTTCGGCCCCCAACGGCGATCCGTGGGATTTTCACTGCCTTCCAGCGGTGTGCTGCGGGCAATTTTGGTATCCACCAAAATAAGCGTGGGTTTGCCAGCCTGCTTGGCCTGGTCGATGGCATCTGCAATGGCGTCGATGTCATCGCCGTTTACATTGTCGATGGTATGCCAGCCATAGGCACGATACCGCGCTGCGACATCTTCGTTGAAGGTAACGGAGGTGTTGCCCTCGATGGTGATGCGGTTGCGATCGTACAAAACAATGAGCTTATCCAGCTTTTGCGTACCGGCAAAGGAGCAGGCCTCGGAGGAAATGCCTTCCTGCAAGCAGCCGTCTCCTACGAGCGCATAGGTATAATGATCTACAACCGGGAAGCCCTCTTTGTTGAATTTGGCCGCCAGATGAGCTTCTGCCATTGCCATACCGACCGCCATACATACCCCTTGGCCCAGCGGCCCGGTGGTGGCCTCAATACCAGCTGCATGGCCGTATTCGGGATGCCCGGCCGTGGGGCTGTTCCATTGGCGGAACGATTTGAGATCCTCCATTGTCAGCCCAAAGCCAAACATATGCAGCAGGGAATACAGCAGCATGCTGCCATGGCCGGCGGACAGCACAAAGCGGTCACGGTTTTTGCCAATCAGGATGCTTAGGGTCGATGATCATATGTTTGCTGTAAAGCGCATAGCCCATCGGCGCTGCCCCCATCACCATACCGGGATGGCCGCTGTTGGCGCGCTGAATTGCGTCAGCAGATACAACGCGAATGGCATTGGCGCATAGGTTGTCTCAAAGATTGCATCTAAAAAAATCCTCCTTTATGATTGTTTGTTGAAGAAATGGTAAAAATCAGCCAACTGAGTATATCCCTCTGCCAAGGTATCAACAAGCGAGGACGCATATACCGTTTCCATGGACACGGGCTTTCAAAAAAAAATATTTGCGGGCCAGAAGCTCCATCAAAACGGGATCCTCGCTGGTTTGCGGCGGACGCTTGTAGCACGGCCCGCCAAGGACGAACCCAAGCGCTGCATACTGATCGATCATCTGGCGGGTCTGATGGGGATGCGCTAAAAAATAGCGACGTTTTTCCGTCATTTCCTGGGGCGTGCTATGGCTTGTCCCCTAAGCCAAACACACAACCAGCAGGGTCTAGATCAAAATAAAAGGCCAAGCGCATTCCTGGGTCCTTGGTGATGAATTTCAGCCACATCTTGGTACGGTACGGCGCTTTGTTTTTGCTAAAACGGGTATCTCGGCGGATGCGGGATATGGTGCCGCCCATCACGGGCCGCAGATCCAGACGCCCGTCAATCTTTGCCAGCGTAGGAGAAACCCCAAGCGAGAGCTGCTTTAACGGAGCCAATACAACTTCGTTAAACTCGCTGCGCAACGCTTCAAAGTGCTGTGGCGTATTATCAAACCCGATCTTCATAAAAAATTCAAATGTCTGCTGGGTAAACCCAGAAAATCCTACCTGTTCCATTGATTCATATTATACCTTGAAATGGGAGTGGAGAAAAGCTTTTTGCAAAGAAAGTTCATGGCAATGCTTCCAAGGGGGGGGAGACTGCTTCTTGCTTCTAAAAGGCTGCGGATAACAAAAGATACCCCGCAGGCATTTAGCTGCGGGGTATTGTGTTCAAACAAAGATCAGCGTTTACGCCGTTTGGGGGTGCTGGGCCCGTATCCTGGGTCATTGTCTACCATACGGCGAGAACGCGGCCGGGGTTCTGGCTCTTCCTCGCGCGGCGGCCGGCGCTTTGGCTGCTGCCTGCGTGCAAAAACTCCTCTTCGTCCGGAGCATAGCGATTGGATGGCGCCGGGCGCTTTGGCTGCGGCCGGGGCTGCTGCCCTTCTGGCCTACGCCGTGGAGGTTGCTTAGCTGCCTGCTGCGGACGCCGTTGCTCATTTTCCGGCGGCCTACGCCTCTGTGGGGCCTGCTGAGTTTCTGTCCGCCGCTGCCTGCGCAGTTGGAGCTTTGCCTGCTCTATCTCCTTTTTAGAGAAGGGTTTGGTCATCTCTCCATCATCTTTGGAAGAAGCTCTGCGATAGTATTTTTGATTTTCGCGGATCTGTCCGCCGGCGATCATACCGGCAGCTGCTCCCAGCGCAGCGCTGCCGGCAGCATTGTCCTCATCGTCACCGATGGTGGGCATTTTGGCTCTGCGCGGCGGCATGGGTGATTCTCCGTCAAGATCCTCTTCCAGCAAAGGCGTTTCATCGTCTTCTTCATCCATGGGCATCTGCGGCGGACGTCTGCGCGGCGGGCCGTCTGTGCTGTGCATGGCTGCCCGGCTGCGCGGCCCAGCGCCGCCCTTGGGAGGATGCGGCCCGCCCTTAGGCCCTTTTTTCTTGGCCCGTTTTTCCTGCATGACCAGAACGGCCAGCGTGATGCGCAATGAGGATGAGTACGACGATAACGATCATGATGATAAACAGCGTACTCAGGGAATCGCCACCGCTGGGGTTTAGTGTATTATCCGTCGCCGTGGCCGTAGGCGAAGAGATTGAAATGGTCGACGACGAAGCGGAATACTGCATGCCGTCCCCATCCTGGGCAGTTACCTGGAAGAGATAATTTCCAGCGGCAGAGACAGTTGCTTGCTTGGTAAGCGTCTGCTTTTCCCCAATGCCGAGGGTAGAAAAGGTGCCCAGTGTGCCCAAACGGGATTCGCTGACCGTAACATCCTTTAAAGCGATATCGCCGATGTTTTCCACGGTGATGGTAAAGGTAACATCTCCGGGCAGGGTCAGCGTGGTGGGGTCTGCTGTAGCGGTTATAGAAACGTTGGTAGGCGCAGCGGAAAGAAAACGGCTGGCCATTGATATTCACCACCACAGGCGAGCTGGTAACGGTTTTTGTCTCCTCTCCGGACGGATAGCTGACCTTAAAGGTAACCGCACGCGGGGAAGTGAGAGAAGTTTGGCAGGTAAACGTCTCCGTTTTGGTATCGTTATCCGCGGAGGCCGCAATGGAAAGCCCGGATTTCACCGTATTGCCCTGATCATCCGTAACGGTAATGTTGCTTACCGGCACAGTGCTGTCGTTTCTCAGGGCAATGGTGAAGGTAACGCTGTCTCCGGAATTGATAAGGGCCTTGTCTACAATGGCGGACACAGAAAGCTTGGCATCCCCCGCCGTTCACGGTGATTTTTTTGCTTTCTACCGATTTGTTATGGCTGCTGCCGCTGGCGGTAAAGGTTGCCTTGGGTGTACTCGTCACGGTTTCGGTGGGCTTAATGGTTTTGGAAACCGTCCTGCTGGCGCCCGCTTTGAGCGAAATCCCGGAAGCTACGCCGTCCGGCACGGCCGGATCGGTGATGCTAAGGCCGGTAATGTCGGCGGTGCCCGTATTTTTCAGGCTATATGTCAGCTTTACAGAATCGCCGGCGTTGACGGTGGTTTTGCTGATGGAGCGGGTAAAGGTCAGAGAGACCTTTTCCTCCTCACGCGCTACCTGGAAAGGAACACGTTTGGAAACCGCTGTGGTTATCGGAGGACCAATCCACCACCACATAGGTATTGAGGAATCCAGATCGCTGCTGGATACGCCACAGGTAACGGAAAAAGTATAGGAATCTCCCGCCGCTAAGGTTTTGTTTACCTTCACGTCCTCAGCATAGGAAACGGAGAGAGAAATCTCTTCGCCAACGGTGTTTTGAATGGTACCCTTAACGGTGACGTTGCCGCCGCTGAAAGGGAAGAGGGCGTGACAGACACATTGAGACAGTAATATCGGCAGCAAATGCCAGCGGGATGGGTAGCATGGAAAAGCATAGCATCAGGCATAGCATAATAACAGCCAGAGTATGGATTCGGTTGCGTTTCAATGAAACACACCTCCTGTACAGTTTTGCAAAGCGGGCGATTCGTTTCCTTTTACAGGGAAGTACCCAATTTTGCTTATCTTCTACGGTTCCGTATTGATGCCGGTTAAAGTATTATACAACAATTGCGCCGTAGGGCCAATTTCATTGTTGTTGATGACGATCTCGCGGTCGCCCCAAATCAACGCGCCCACAGGAGAAATTACAGCGGCTGTACCGGTGCCAAAGACCTCTTCCAAGATGCCGCTGGCATGGGCGTCAAACACTTCCTGATGGAAATGGGGCGTTCTTCTGCCTCGATGTTGCTGTTTGGCCAGCTTCAATACGCTGTCGCGCGTGATGCCGGCCAGGATAGAGCCGCAGCGGCGGCGTTACGATCTTGCCTCCGATTTTTAAACATAATATTCATAGAGCCGACCTCTTCAATGTATTTGCGCTCTACGCCATCGAGCCACAATACCTGTGCGCAGCCCTTTTTCTGCGCTTCGTGATCGGCAATTAGGCTGCATGCGTAGTTGCCGGCGGCCTTGGCAAAGCCCATGCCGCCCTTACAGAGCGGACGTATTCATTTTCCACAAAAATACGTGTACCGGCTTTAGCCTTCGGCATAATAAGCGCCCACAGGCGAAAGGATGATGGCAAAATATAGTTATGCGCAACATGTACGCCCAATGCGCATCCGTTGCCACGGCAAACGGACGGATATACAGGCTGGTTCCGGCGGTATGCGGCACCCAATCCTGTTCCATACGAATCAGCTGGCGCAGCGCATCCAGTACAAATCGCAATCAATGGCCGGAATGCATAAACGCTCTGCACTGCGGTTGAAGCGGCGCAGATTGTCCATCGGACGGAACAGCTGAATGTTTCCATCCGGGTTGCGATAGGCTTTCATCCCCTCAAATATAGCCTGCCCATAGTGCAGGACCATCGCAGCGGGTCCAGCGCAAAATCACCGTAGGGTACGATACGAGCATCGTGCCAGCCTTTGCCTTCCGTATAGTTCATCATGAACATATGGTCGGTAAAGATCTGACCAAAACCGAGATTGGATTCATCCTGCGGTTTTTCTTTCAGTGCGGTTGCTTTCTGGATGGTTAGTTCCATAGCGTTTCACCTCAATCGTTTTGGCCCTTATGGGTCGAATCTATCAATCATGGGCCAGGGCAATGGCATGTTCAGCAAACTGAACTTCCTTAACGCGCCCATCGCAATGATTATACAAAGCTTGGCGAAAAGGACTCCCAGGCTTCCTCGCGGGAAAGCCCCTTGGCAGAGAACCTCCGCCCCATAGTCCGTTTGTTCCAATTGATATCCGACGATTGCAAAAAACGATCCAGCCTGGCCCAGTGGGCGTAGTCTACGGCAAACCCCCAGCGGACCACTGGGACATATTGACACAGCCCGGCCGCATCCAACGCCTTGGCGGCCGCTTCGCTGTATGCACGCACCAGACCACCGGGCCTCCCCAGCAGCACGCCGCCAAAATAGCGGACCACAACGACCATGGTATTGGTAACGTCTTTATGATGCAGCACTTGTAGGATGGGCATGCCTGCCGTACCCTGCGGCTCGCCGTCATCGCTGTATTTTGCAGCTGCTTATCGGCACCCAAAACATAGGCACTGCAATGATGGGAAGCGTCCCACTGGCGCTTTCAATCACGCAGCTAGCTTTTCATTGGCCCTTCAGCAGAGGAGACCAAAAGGCATAGCCATGAAGCGGCTTTTTTTGATGACGATCTCCTATTTCGCTTTCGTGTGCGATGGTGCGATATCCGTTCATTTCATCAAGAAAACGATGGTACGATTTTTTTGCCTTTGCGGATCACCAGGCCGTCGCCCTAAGGCGGTCAGGATCGATGGGCATAAACACGTCGGTCACTTTGACGTCCTCCAGCGATACGCCCCCGCCGTCCACCAAGCTGGCGCGCATCGCCACGGCTCTGGCGAGGTTGCTCAACACGAGCAGGTCCACAACCTGGAGACCCTGAGCGGCCTGTTCTTCTGAAAGCACAGTGGTAGGCATATTGTCCAGGCTGCCACCGCCGCCAAAGAGCGCTTCGGCTGCTTCGGCCGCTTTGTGGGCCTCCTCCTCACCATGCACCAGCTTTGTAACCTCAAACGCCAGTACCTTTTTGGCTTTGTTGATTTCCTGGTCTTTCAAGGCGCCTAAAGCGTGTACCTGGTCCATCGGCAATAAGTCAAAAGCGCCAGGCATTTTTCTACGCTGGCATCCTCTACATTGCGCCAGTACTGGTAGAAATCATACGGCTGGTCTTATTGGCATCCAGCCAAAGCGCGCGGGCCCGTGTTTTGCCCATTTTCGTGCCGTCGGTATTGGTCAATAGGGGTAAAGGTCATGGCAAAGGCGTCCTTGCCCTCTACACGGCGGATAAGGTCAGCACCTGCCAGAATATTGCTCCATTGATCGTCACCGCCCATCTCCAAGATGGCACCCTTGGTACGGAAGAGATGCAGGAAGTCATACGCTTGAAGCAGCATGTAGTTGAATTCCAAAAGGTCAGCCCGCCTGCCAGACGGCTCTTATAGCATTCGGCAGACAGCATGCGGTTGACGGAAAAGTGAACGCCGATTTCACGCAAGAAATCGATGTAATTCAAACCCAGCAGCCAATCGGCATTGTCCACCATCTCGGCGTTGTTGGGCAGGGCTTCAGAGAAATCCAAAACCGCGCCATCTGGTTTTTCAACGCTTTCGGGTATTGTGCGCCACGGTATCCTTTGTCATCATCACGCGCATATCGTTGCGGCCGGAGGATCTCCGATGGCGCCTCCAAAGCCGCCGCCCACGAGGATCAACGGCTTATGGTCTGCCTTTTGCAGATGGCTCATGGCCATCAGCTGAAGAAAGTGCCCTACATGGCAGCTGTCGGCGGTAGGGTCATAGCCCGTGTAAACGTTACGGACTGGCTGCCCAGAATATCCCGGATCTCGGGATGGCTAACCTGCTTGATAAAGCCGCGTTCCGTTAAAACGTCGTATACATTCATCGATTTTCTCCTTTTGTGCTGTTATTTCAGAGTTTCCTTTAAAAGATCGCCCAAGATCTGCATGCCCTGGGTAATACGTGCCGGCTCGCAGGCGGAAAAATTCAGCCGAAGGGTATTGGCATGGCCGCCGTCCGGATAGAAATGCGTGCCGGGGATATAGGCCACCTTCGTGCGACGGCTTTTTTTCCAGCAGCGGCAGCGTATCCATGCTTCCGGCAGCTCGGCCCAGACAAACAGGCCGCCCTGCGGTACGGTATGCGTACCAGCTTGTCCGGAAAAAGCGGAAGCCATCCAGCATGGTATGAAGCTGTTCGCGGTAGGCGGGAATGATCTCCTTGACATGCTCAAAATAACGGCCGCTGCGAATATAGGCATCTACCATGGCCTGTGCCAGGTTATTTGCGTGGGTATCCATTCCTTGCTTGGCCACCGTCATAGGACGTAGCAAGGCGGGATCAACGGCGCAAGGCGCCTACGCGAAGCCCCGGGAAACGGTCTTGCTAAAGCTGATAAGATGCATCACATGCCCTGTCGTATCAAACGATTTGATGCTGGGCAGCGCTTCGCCTTCATAGCGCAGGCTGCCATAGGGATCGTCTTCCAAGATATAGACATCGTATTTTTCAGCCAGCTCCGCCATCTCTGCCGCCGGGCAAGGGATAGTTTAGCGCCGGTTGGGTTCTGAAAGGTAGGATGGTATAGATGAATTTGGGGTGGTAAGTCTGGATGTCCTTTTCCAGCTGTATCACGTCCATCCCATCCTCATCCATCGGCACACCGATGACCTTGGCCTGGTAGCTGGCAAAGGTTTGCAGCGCCCCCAGGAACGTCGGCGATTCGCAAAGGATTACATCGCCGGGATTGATGAGGCTCTTGGTAAACAACTCGATCCCTTGGCTGGAACCGTGAGCGTTATGATATGGTCCGTCGTCATTTGATGCTGCGTTCTTCCAGCACAGACAGGATGCTTTCCTAAGCGGCGCATAGCCTTCCGTAGTGCCATACTGTAAAAAGCAACATCGCCCTTTTCCTTCAATAGCTGGGCGGATAGATCGGCCATCTCTTTAGAAGGGAAGCTCTTTACACTGGGGTTGCCTCCTGCAAAGGAAATGATGGAAGGATCGCCCAATAGCTTTAAAGATTTCGCGGATCGCACTGCCGTTCAAGCTCATCCATCCTGTTCGCCAGATGTGTTTGCATGCCAATGACTCCTTTTCATTTCACATTTATAAACTGTTTTCCTTGTATTTTACCCCAATCCCCGGGTTTTCAACATGATTGCGCAAAGAAAAGCATGAAAGCCGGGCATTTGCGCACTATGAACATGGCAAAGCAACGGCAGCAGCAAAAAAAAAAAGCAGGAGAAAACTCCTGCTTTACGTCTTATTTATTCCTTTGCTTCCGCTGGCACATGTTTGCCGGTACGGAAGACATTGATGAGCGAATCTACCAACACAAACACAGCGCCGAAAATGATGTTGACATAATAGGTAAAGAACCGCCAAAGAATCATCGGGACAAAACTTAAGCTCGGCCGGGAATACTTGGGCAAAAAACAAGTAAAACCCGCCTTCGCTGGCCACAGAAGCGCCCGGCAGAGGAACAAATGAAACCGTGAGGTACAAAAAGGACTGTAAAGCCACGATTTCAAACAAATTGTAGCCAGATAACCCAAACGCCTTATAGATGAAAAACGTAATGGAGAAGTAGGCGAACATCTGGATAAAGATGACGAGTGCGGTGCTCAAAAACATCCTTGTGCTGTGTTTGAAAAACCTGCGCGCTCTGATGAAACTCCTCCAGCGTTTTGGAAAGGGAAATCACAGCACGCCCGGATGTTTGATGATATGGATCTTATGCAAAAACCATACCAGACGGGTAGCCAAAGACAGAAGCGGCCCCTGCTTTACCATCGCAAAAATGACGATGCCGGTAATCAGCGCATTGGCGGCAAAGCCAATGCAGGTCAATCGGCAGCACGCCGGGATTGCTGGTAAAAAAGTCCAACCCCGGAAAAGAAGGGAAAACACAAAAAACAGGCAGATGACCGATTCAAAGATGACAAACTTGATGCAGAATACACTGGTGCTGGTACCCACAGGCACGCCATCCTTTTCATGTAGACGACCTGAACAGGCTGCCCGCCAGAGGAAAAAACGGCGTCAGAGCGCTGTAGTAGATGCCAATGATCCCGTTTTTGATGGACTTTCTAAGTTTGAAATTCGGATGGACAAACCGCATAATGCAATGCACAGCCAAGCCTTCAAAAACAAAGTTGATGACGCAAGCGCCAACGGCGTCCAAGATCCAGCCGATGAAGAGACCCAATGGCGGAAAAGAAATCCGTAACGCTAGGGTCCAAAAAACCAATGACTACGATGATGCCAATGGTCAAAGCAATGTACAACAAATTTAGAAAGATTTTTTTCTTTGTTTTGTTTTTTTTGCTCAGACATACGGAGCTCCTTACTAAACCCAAGATTCAACAACCCGTGAAACGTATTCTAACATACTTGATAAGTGGTTACAAGCATGTGACTGTAAATCAAAACGAAAACTTGTTGTTAAAATCTGTCATCTGGATGGGGCTTTACAGTTTCCCCTTTTGGAGAGCCGTTATGCAGGTATAGCCTGCGCACAATAAACTCTGCTAGGCGATCCGGCAACAGCACACAGTATGCGGATCGTACGATAGCTGGCGCCTACAGCGCGGCGGATGGGGACGATGCGAACAATAGGCTAGCTTTAACGCCGTTTTGGCTACGGTATCCGGCGACTTTCCCTGCTGCTCATCCTGCTCCATTTTAGAGATGGCAGCCGTCATCGGCGCTTGGTAGCAGGGCTGCACTTGTGCGCAAAGCTTGCGGGCGCCGGTAAAACCGGTTTTTGGTATCGCCCGGCTCTATTAGGCAGGCTTGAATGCCAAACGGCAGTTTCCATCCGAAGCGCCTGTACCAACGCTTCCAGAGCAAACTTGCTGGCGCTGTAAGAGGATTGATAAGGAATGGAGATAAACCCAGCAATGGAGGAAATGGGCAGCAAAAAGCCCACGATGCTGTGCCCGCATGCCGGGCAAGACGGCCCGCGCTGTACGAATGAATCCCAACGTATTGACATCCAGTTGATGCATTAGCTCTTCTGGAGATACATCCTCTACAGAACCGCCGATGCCCATGCCGGCGCAATGGATCAAAATATCAATGCCACCCAGCGCTTGAACGGCCTGTTCGACGCACATGCGTACCGAATCATCGTTGCAAACGTCCATAGAAAACCAGGACAGCCCTTCAGGGCGTTTCACTCTTATGACGGGAGCATCCTGCTACGCGAAAACCGTTTTGTATAAACAGATCGGCAATGGCTAGGCCAATGCCGCCTGTAACGCCTGTGATCAAAACACGGTTGCCATAAGGAGATCGTTTCATTGTTTTGCCTCTATCTGTATGGGCGCAGGGGCGGTAAACACCATGCGCTCCTGTTTGGTAGGGTGAATCAGGGACAGCGACGAGGCCCAAAAGGCATAGCTGACGCCCGCCTTTGCCATAACGCGCGTCGCCCAAAAGCGGAAAGCCGCGGCTGGCAAACTGTACGCGGATCTGGTGAGAGCGCCCGGTTTCCAGCACAACGCGGCAGCATGCGCTGCCGTCCTGATTGGTATGCAGGGTCTGATAATACAAGACGGCACGCTTGGCCCCCGCCGTATCAGCCGGTACGACGCGCACCATTTGATCCCGGTCCTTGCGCAAATAATCCTCCATCGTGCCGCTGGGCGGCAGAGGGGCCTTTTCACAGCGTAAAGATACGTCTTTTTGCATCTGGTTTTGCTGCATTTGACGCGACAAGCGCGCGGCCGCTTTTGCTTGTTTTGGCAAACACCATCACGCCGCCTGTGGGGCGGTCCAGACGATGAACAAGCCCGAGATATGCATCGCCGGGCTTGTGGTAGGTTTGCTTCAAATACTGCTTGTAAAGGTCAGCAGATCCATATCCCCGGAAATGTCGGCCTGCACGGGGATATTGAAGGGCTTTACGACCACGAGCAGATGATTGTCCTCGTATAAAATGTGTGGCTTCATGGCGTCCACCGGGCGGTGGCGCCACAAGGAAGCACCAGATCGCGGCCCATGGAAAGGCCGATGTTTTGCGCTTCCAATACGGGCCCTTGGACAGCGCACATTTCAGCATATTGGCCGCTACCTGTGGGGCGAACCCTGCGGTATAGCTGTTCAGCAAAAAGAACAGAGGACGGCTGCTCAGCAGCTTGGCGCATTCGCAAATCAAAGGATAGACGTCCTTTCATATTTGAACATCTGCCCATCCGGCCCCCGGCCATAGGGAGGGAGGGTCCATCACAATGGCATCATATTCCCCGGCCGCGCCGTTGTTCGCGCAGCACAAACTTTAGACAGTCATCCACGATATAGCGGATGGGCGCTTCCTTGAGCCCACTTTTGGCCGCGTTTTCCTTAGCCCACTGCACAATGCCTTTGGCAGCGTCTACATGCACCACCTCCGCACCAGCTGCCGCGCAGGCCAGCGTAGCGCCGCCGGTATAGGCAAATAGATTCAGCACGCACACGGCCGCCAGCCGCACGGATCTTTTCGCCCATAAAATCCCAGTTGACCGCCTGCTCCGGGAAAAGCCCGGTATGCTTACTTAAAACCGGTGGGGCGCACGATGAATCTTAGTTTATTGGCGTAGGTAATTTCCCATTGGTCGGGGAGGGGTTCTTTATACTCCCACTGCCCGCCACCGGCATGAGAACGGTGGTAGACGGCATGGGCCGCTTCCCACGCGGCGGGGCTTTGCGGGGCCCACATGGCCTGCGGTTCCGGGCGGACAGCAGATAGGGACCTTCCACTGCTCCAGCTTCATGCCATGGCCGGCATCCAGCAGGGAAAAATCACGCCATTGATCTGCCAGCCACATTATACATCCGCCTTTGTCAAAAGAATTTGTGCCTTTGCCCGTTGATCTCCCAGGCCTGGCCGCTAGCGGCATCGCCCAGCTCCATGGAAACGGCCAGCACTTCTTTCATGATACGATTGCATGGCGCTCCCATACCTGAAAGCGCCTCCTCCGCCTGGTATACGATGTGGATGCGGTCGGTCACTTCAAACCGCTCCTTGCGCATAGTTTGGATCTTGCTGACCGTTTCGCGCAGCAGGCCTTCTTCTAGCAGCGCCGGGGTCATGGTAAGATCGAGCGCAACGGTCATACGTAATCTTGGGCGGTGGGCAAAGCCTTCCTTCTGCGTGGCCTCAATCAAAAGGTCGTCGGCAGAAAGCGCGATCTTCTGGCCGTCAATCTCAAATTCGTACAGGCCGCCGTCCGCTACCGCGCTGATCGATGGCGTTGCCGTCGCCGTTTTTCAGATGATTGCCGATTTTGGGCAGGAGCTTTGCCGTATTTCGGCCCCAGCGTTTTTCATCTGGGGCTTTACCAGATAGCCCATACGAAGCAGCGTCATCGGCCAACCTCAAACGCCTTTACGTTCAATTCGTCCAGAATGATGGATTACCTCATCGCTCAGCGGTTCTGCGCCCTGCACCAGCATACGGCTCAGCGGCTGTCGATTTTTACCTTGGCCGCGTTTCGGGCAGAACGACCCAATACCACAAGCTGAAGCGCCGTTTCCATCACCGCTTCCAAGTCTTTATCGATGGCGCTACATTTACATCGGGCCAAGTGGTCAAATGTGCGCTTTCGGCGCAGAAGAATCCACGCTGCGCACCAAATTTTCATACATGCTTTCCGTCATAAACGGCACGAACCGCACAGATGCGGGTCAGCGTCTCCAAAACCATTACAGCGTCCGGTAGGCGGCAGATTGTCCGCTGTGCGCTCTCCGCCCCAGAAGCGGTCGCGGCTGCGGCGCACATACCAGTTGGAAAGCTCATCGACAAACCCGGCGATGGCGCGAGCCGCTTCGGTGATATGATACTGATCCAGCTCTGTTGTATTGAGCACTGTGATTGCAACGGACTGCACCAGCAGTCCATACAGGTATACCGGCGCCGGCCAGGAGGCGTCGTGCCGGAGTCGAACTGATCGATCTCTGCATATAAGATGTAGAACGCATAGGTGTTCATAAGTGCCCATGAATTTTGCGTTGGCTTTCGCTGACCGCCTCATCGTAAGCAGGACGGCAGCCACGGCGCACTGCCGGTGTAGAAATACCAGCGCACAGCGTCGAGCCCTGTTATTCATCGCTTCCCAAAGGGGCTGATGACATTGCCCTTGTGTTTGCTCATCTTTTGGCCGTCCTTATCCCGCACATGGCCCAGTACCAGGCAGTTTTCATAGCTGGCCTTATCAAAAATCAACGTAGAGATGGCTAGCAGCGCAGAACCATCCCGGCGTTTGGTCGATGGCTTCGCTGATGAATTGTGCGGGGAAGAACCGCTCAAACAGCTCCTTATTTTCAAACGGATAATGGAACTGCGCGAACGGCATGCTGCCGCTGTCGTACCAGCAGTCGATAACCTCCGGCACCCGGTGCATGGGCTTGCTGCACTTGGGGCAGGGAAGGTGACTTTATCGATAAACGGCTTTGTGAAGCTCTAAATCATCCGGAATATCTGCGCCCATATCACGCAGCTCCTGTCGGCTGCCGATGACATGGATATGCCCACATTCACAGGTCCAAACCGGCAGCGGCGTACCCCAGTACCGTTCGCGGGAGGACAATCCCCAGTCGATGACGTTTTCCACAAAGTTGCCCATACGGCCGTCGCGGATGTTTTCCGGCAGCCAGTTGACGGACTTGGTATTTTTCACAAGCTGATCGCGCACCGCGCTCATCTTGATGAACCAAGTGCTGCGCGCATAGTACAAAAAGAGGGGTATCGCAACGCCAGCAGAAGGGATAGCTGTGCTCAAATTCCGGCGCGTCGTACAGCTTGCCCTCCGCCTCCAGCGTCTCGATGATTTTGGGATCGGCGTCTTTGACAAATAGGCCGTCCCACGGCGTGCCGCCGCACATCTTTCCTTCTGGGGTCTACCATCTGCACAAACGGCAGATTGTTTTCTTGCAGACGCGGTAGTCGTCCTCACCAAAAGCAGGCGCGTTGTGTACAATGCCCGTACCGTCTGTGGTGGTTACATAATCATCGGCAATAACAACATGCGCTTTCTGCCCGTTCAGCGCGTTGACGGTACAATCAAACAACGGCTCATAGGAACGGCCGACCAAAGCGCTGCCGGGGAATTCGTCTACGATCTCAACATTTTCCTCACCCAGCACGGAAGCTACCAGATCCTTGGCCAGAATGTAGACGACGCCCTCCTTTTTGGCACGGCAGTAGGTAACGTTGCCGTTGACGCAAAGGCAGACGTTGCTGGCCAGCGTCCAGGGCGTGGTCGTCCAGGCCAAATAGGCATCCTCATCACAGCACTTAAATTTGGCCGTAGCGGGCGTTCTTTCACGTCCTTATAGCCCTGCGCCACCTCGTGAGAAGACAGCGCCGTGCCGCAGCGCGGGCAATAGGGAACGACCTTATGCCCCTTTATACAAAAGCCCTTTTTCATAGATCTGTTTTAGGCTCCACCATTCGCTCTCGATGTAGTCATTTTCATAGGTAACATAAGGGTGATCCATATCAGCCCAAAAGGCGATGCGGTCGCTCATCTGCTCCCATTCACCCTTGTATTTCCATACGCTTTCCTTGCATTTTTGGATAAAGGGCTCCACGCCGTATTTCTCTATCTGTTCTTTGCCATCCAGCCCAAGCAGCTTTTCAACCTCAATTCAACGGGCAAGCCATGGGTATCCCAGCCTGCTTTGCGCAAAACATCATATCCGCGCATGCGCTTATACCGCGGCACCAAATCCTTAAAGCTGCGCGTGATCAAATGGCCGATATGCGGCATTCCGTTGGCAGTCGGCGGGCCATCAAAAAGCTAAACGGCGGCTTGTCCGGCTGCGGCGCCATGGATTTTTGGCAATGTCGTTTGCTTCCAAAATCCAGTACCTGCAATTCCCGGGCGCAAAAAGTCCATCCCGGTTTCTACTTTCTTATACATGTGTTTGGCGTTCCCCTTTCTTTGTGAAACGGCGATTTTTATTTTTTGTGGATAAAAAAACGCTTTCCATCCACCAACGGGACGGAAAGCGTTGTGCTTTTCGCGGTACCACCCGAATTGCATGCCCCTCTTGCCGATACGACGGGGAATGCCACTCTTGTTCTCCGCTTAACGCGCGGCGCACGCCCGGCCCTCTATTTCGAACCGGGACCTCCGGGGTGATGTTCTGACAGCCGGCTGCGCGGCGGCTTTCACCCTCCTGCCTCGCTTTTGGCGCTTCCTTTGTGCCGCAGACGCGTCCCCATCCTAGGTATTTGCCATGTATTATAGGGATTTTTCGCGGTTTGTAAAGGTTTTGCTCAGTTGCCGGCAATGGCCAATTCTTTTACATATACCGAAGGGCTGGCATAGCAGCTGCCGCCGGGGATGCTATACTGGGTATCGTTGCCCAGCGCCGTAATGGCTTGCAGCATGGCAAAGAAATTGCCGGATACAACCATTTGCTCTACAGCCCGGCCCTCTGCGCCGTTTTCAATGAGCCGCCTTGCACAGAAGCGAGAAATCTCCAGAAACATCGTTGACGCCGGCATGCAGGCCGGATACCTCATAGATTACCACGCCGTGGCCGGCCTGGGCGCAAAGTTCTGCCAGCGTTTGCGTGCCAGGCTGTACGGTAAACACATGCGGGGCAATGGTGACCTGTCCGCTGTACCCGCGTCGGCCATGGCCTGTGCTCTTTACGCCGTCTTGCTTGGCAGAGGATAGGGGAATACAACAGCGTTTTCAACACGCCGTGATCCACCAAAGGTATGCACGCCGGTGGGTACGCCCTCACCGTCAAACGGCAGGCCGGGACCCAGCTGCGGATGGTCGGGCGTATCCACGATGGTCACGCAGTCCGCTGCGATTTTCTGCCCTTGCTTGCCAGCTAGCTGGCTCATCCCCCTTGCGCGCGCTCGGCGGAAGATGGGAGCAAAAGGCCCCCAATAGATCTACCATTGCCTGCCATGGAAAATGATGGGCATGGCGCCGTTTTGGGTCCGTCCCGCCTGATAGTACTGGATGGCTTTTTCCTGGGCCCGCTTGGCGACTTGGTGCTCGTCTACCTCCTCCAGCGTTTTTCCAATGGCAAAGGACCAACCGCTGTCCGTCCAATCTCCGATCTTGGCTACCGCGTCCACAAACAAGGCAGTATTCTGCCTGCTGGCGCTGCCTTCCGTGCCGGCGGAGTTGGCGAAATATACATAGGTTTTTTCCATCTCGGCCGAGCAGCCCTGCACATTTTCTACATGGGGCAGGGCCATGACCGCATGGTACAGCGCCAGCGCCTTGTCCACGATTTGCTGAGAAACAACAGGGGAGAGGTCTGTCTGTCCCGGCTGCTCGCTGGCATAGCGCTGCGCGGCTTGATAAATACAGGCATATTCGTCCCGGTCTGTGACCTCGGCGGCGGAAAGCGCCTGCGCTACGATGCGTTCGGCTCCTTCCAGGCGTTCCGTATAGGCATACCCTACGCGCCCTTTTTTTGAGAACACGAAGACCGACCCCTTGGGTCTGGCTTTTTGGAACGAATCTACCTGTCCCTCATAAATATCTGCGCTGATGCCTTCCGTAGCGCTGGCAATGCAGTCTGCCGCATCCGCCCCTTGGCAAAGCGCCTCGTTTACCAATTTTTTACAAATATCCAGCATCACTGGGCCTCCCTTCCGCCTACAAGGATTTCGCTGACACGAATCAGCGGCTCGCCTACACAGGTAGGCACGCTGCCCGAAATGGAGCCGCACATGCCTTCTCCCATCCCATGCCCTTTTCCACGGCATCGATTTTCTGCAAAACCTCGCTGCCCTTTCCGATGAGGGTAGCGCCGCGTACCGGCCTATCGATCTGTCCGTTTTCACAAGATACCCTTCCTGCACGGCAAAGTTGAATTCACCGGTCAGCGGATTGACGCTGCCGCCGCCCATCTTTTTGGCGTACAGGCCGCTTTGCATGCCGGCGATGACGTTCTCATCCTCCCCATCTGCAATAAAGGTGTTGGTCATACGGCTGGTAGGCGCATACCGATAGTTTTGCCGCCGGCCGCTGCCGGTAGAGGGCATTCCCATCCGCCGGCTGCCCATATGGTCGATCAAATAGCCTTTGAGTATGCCTTTTTCAATCAGCACATTGCGCTGAGAGGGATGGCCCTCATCATCATATCCGATGCTGCCCCAGGCGCCCGGCAGGTTCCGTCGTCCAGCGCCGTAACCTTTTCCGAAGCAATTTTTTGCCCCAGCTTACCGACAAATTCACTGTTGCCCTTTGGCCACGGCCGTAGCCTCCAACGAATGCCCGCAGGCCTCATGGAAGATCACGCCGCCGAACCCGCCGCCGACGGCCACCGCCATCCACCCGCCGGGGCGCAGGGGGCATGCAGCATGGTGATGGCGGTCTGTGCTGCCTGCTGGGCTGCGCCCTCGATATCAAGATCCGAGAAAAATTCAAACCCACGTCCAGCGCCCGGGCCTTCAAACCCGGTTTGTATTTCTCCGTTTGCACTTGCCACGGTGGAAACAGCCAGCCTGGCACGTGCCCGTTCATCTGCCCATACACCGTAGGAATTGGCCACGAGCACATGGCTTACACATCCATCACAGCGACTTGCGTCTGCACAATTTCAGGGAGACGGCTTTGGCGGCCTGATAGGCTTTGCGCCACCTGCACACGCTGCTTGGCCTCCACCGCCTGCGGGCGGATCAGAACCTGCTGTATCGGCCTTGCCGGCGCCACGACAAAATCTTTGCAGTGTTCCCTGGCATGGGCGCGCAGAGTTTGGGCCGCCGATACGGCAGCATCTATCAGCGCTCTTGGAGAAATATCGCAGGTATATGCGTATGCGCTGTTTGTACCGGAAAATACGCGGATGCCCGCGCCTGCGTCTAGGCCGCTGAGCACGGTTTCCACCTTGCCATCCCGGTATTGAAGAGAGTTTCGTTGGGTATTTTCGTAATAGAGAGCTCTGCAAAATCCGCGCCCTCATGGGCGCAGCCTGCAAAACCCTTTGCACTGTTTCTTTGGGGATCAATGGTTTCACCTCATCCTTTTCTTATGGTCTTATTTCGATGTATGCAAAAAAGCCGGTGCCGCTCGGCGATCTTGCGTTCCTGCCCCATTTCAGAGGGGTGGTAATAGGTATCGCCTTGAACGGAACGCGGCATATAGTCTTGCTTTGACATAATGGCCGGGATAGTCATGTGGGTATTTGTAGCCTTTGCCGTTGCCAAGCTGTGAGGCGCCCCTTATAATGCGTATCGCGCAGATGCAGCGGCACTGGCTCCTCCACTTTGCCTTGTATGCCGGCCAGCGCGCCTTCAATGCCCATCAAGACGCTGTTGGATTTTGGGGACTCGCAAATGTAAATGATGGCCTGCGCCAAATTTAAGCGCGCCTCCGGCATACCGATGAACTCCAGCGCCTGGGCCGCGGCAACCGCCTGCACCATGGCCTGAGGGTTGGCCATGCCAACGTCCTCGCTGGCATGAACGATGAGCCGCCTGGCAATGATGCGCGGGTCCCGCCGGCATACATCATGCGCGCAAACCAGGCCAACGCAGCGTCGGCATCGCTGCCGCGCAGGGATTTGCAAAAAGGCGCTCAGCATATTATAGAAATGTTCATCATCTATATTCAGCATGCGCTGCTGTATACTATCCTGCGCCGTCTCTTTGAAATATACACCAGCCCCTGTGCATCCGGCGGCGTTGTTGTCACTGCTAATTCCAGCGCATTGAGCGCTGTGCGCGCGTCACCGTTTGCCACGTTGGCCCAGTATTCCAATACGCCGGACTCGAACTCGATCGCCTGGCCGGCAAACCCTCGCTCGTCGGTAAGCGCACGGCCAAGCGCCTCCAATATATCCGCTTGCGTCAGCGGGGTAAACTGAAAAATACGGCATCGGCTGACGATGGCCGGCGTCATAGAAATCATAGGATTTTCCGTAGTGGAGCCGATGAACCGCACCACGCCGCTTTCCAGCGCAGGGCAGCATGATGTCGCTTTGCGATTTGCTCCACCGGTGGCATTCATCCAGCAATACAGTGGTGGTCTTTCCGTACAGCTTTAGGTCTGTTTCAGCTTGCTCTAGGATCTGGCGCATCTCTTTTTACGCCGGTGGAAACCGCATTGATTTTCACGAATTTGCTGCGTGTAGCCTCTGTGATGATGCGTTAGCCAGCGTTGTTTTCCGCAGCCCGGCGGCCCAGAAAATGCTGGAGGTCAGGCTGTCCGCCTCGATGGCGCGGCGCAGCAGCCTGCCAGGGCCCCACATGCTTTGCCCGATAAACTCGTCCAAGGTGCGGGGCGCATCGGTCCGCCAACGGCGCTTTGCTCTTGGCCAATTGGCTGAATAAGTCCTCCATGGTTTTGGAATCTCCTTTGAAAAAAGGTACAAAACTTAAAGAAATGTAGAAAATGCAACGCTTTCACAAGGAAAGTGTTACAATACATTGTAATCTAAGTTTCTATTGTCTATAATATCTCTAATTAAAGTTTTTATCTATCCCCAATGTAAATTGCAGGGTCGATAGAGCGCAATGCGCTTTTCAGGGAAGGGAGACATGAGTGATGTCAGAAAGAGTGTATAACTTTGCAGCGGGTCCGGCTGTGATGCCGGAAGAGGTCTTAAAAAGGCCGCTTCGGAATTGGTATGTTATCAGGATACGGGTATGTCCGTGATGGAGATGAGCCATAGAGGCGCATGCGTTCTCCAAAATTCTGCAACAGGCGGAGGCGGCTGCGTACCTTGATGCATATTCCAGACAACTATAAGGTGCTGTTTTTGCAGGGCGGCGGCACGTCGCAGTTTTCCATGATACCGATGAATTTGATGCGCAAATCCTTTAAGGCGGATTATATCAATACCGGCGCATGGTCCAAAAAGGCCATCAAGGAAGCGAAAAAAAGTAGGCAAGGTGAATGTGGTGGCTTCTTCGGAAGAGGACAATTTTACCCACATTCCGGAGATCGACCCCGCAAAATTCGATAAAGAGGCCGATTACCTCTACATTGTTACCAACAACACCATTTACGGTACGCGGTATGATGCGCTGCCCACCCCGCCGGCGGGCGTGCCGCTGGTGGCGGATGCTTCCAGCAACATCTTGTCCCAGGTATATGATATCAACGATTTCGGCGTATTGTATTTCGGTGCTCAGAAAATGTCGGCCCGGCCGGCCTGACCATTGCCATCGTACGGGATGACCTCATCGGCTTCTGTCCGGAGGACGCGCCCACCATGCTGAACTACAAAACGCATGCGGACAATGATTCCTGCTTCAATACGCCGCCGACGTTTGCCATCTATATGGCGGGGCTGGTATTCCAGTGGATGCTGAAAAACGGCGGCGTGGAGGCCATCAAAAGGTAAACGAAGAGAAGGCTGCCATTTTGTATGACTGTATTGATAACAGCAGCCTGTACACGGGTACGGTCACAAACAAGGCGCAGCGCTCTCTGATGAACGTGCCGTTTGTACTGCCCAACGAGGAATTGACGGCCAAATTCATCAAGGAAAGCACGGCAGCAGGCTTGGTGAGCCTGAAAGGGCACCGCAGCGTAGGCGGCATCCGTGCCTCCATCTACAACGCAATGCCGGTAGAAGGGGTCAAGGCGTTGGTGGCATTCATGAAGAAATTTGAAATGGAAAACAAATAAGGAAGGCATGAAACGATGAAAAAAAGAATTCAGCTGCTCAACAATATTTCGAGCGTGATTTATAATGAACTGCCGGGCGAACGCTATGAGGTCGGCAAGGAAATAGAGGACCCGAACGGCATCATCGTCCGCAGTGCGGACTGCCTGAATATGGAATTCAATAAGAACCTGCTCGGCATTGCACGCGCAGGTGTCGGGTATAACAACATCCCCATTGACCGCTGCACAGAAAACGGCGTAGTTGTTTTCAATACGCCGGGCGCCAATGCCAACGCGGTGAAGGAATTGGTTTTGGCCAGCGCGATTATGGCTTCGCGCAATGTGTTTGAAGCCACAGCTTGGGCGCAGACGCTAAAGGGCCAAGAAGGTGTGACAAAGACCATCGAAGCGGAGAAAAACGCTTTGTAGGCCCGGAAATCAAGGGCAAAACATTGGGCGTAATCGGCCTGGGGTGCCATTGGCGCTATGGTGGCAAACGATGCGCTTTCGCTGGGGATGGACGTCATTGGCTATGATCCCTTTATCACCATCGAAGCGGCTTGGTCGTTGAAAAAAGGAAGTGCGCCGTGCTGTTTCGCTGGAGCAGCTAGTAGCGCAGAGCGATATCATCACCATTCATGTGCCGCTGAGCGATAAGACCAAGGACACCATCAATGAAGAGGTACTGGCAAAAGACGAAAAAAAGGTGCGATCCTGCTGAACTTTGCGCGCGGCGGCCTGGTCAACAACGAAGCACTGAAAGATGCTTTGAAAAAAGGCATTATCTCTAAATATGTCGTGGACTTCCCGGACGAGGAGGTTATCGGCGTAGTCCTAGGGCATCATCGCCGTGCCGCATCTCAGGCGCATCCACCCCGGAATCGGAAGAAAACCATGTGCTAAAAAATGGCAGCAGAGCAGTTGTATGATTTCCTGCAAAGCCCTTTTCCGGGCAATATCAAATGTATACCAGCAATACCGTAGCCAGCGTCAACAGACCAGGCGCAACCGCGTCGAGAATGTCGTCCTGGATCGCCATCACGGTGCCTTCACCGGTCGGGATTTGAGCGGTGGTGTACACGCTAACCATGGAGGCAGATAAGCTACCCATCATGAACATACCCAGTACAGACGCACAGGAGATGAACTTGTTGACCATGCCGCCGCCCAAGATGGTCATGGCAGCTGCTTCGGTACCCATGCGGTAGCCGATGTTTACGAAGAAGAACTCTTCAGTCGTCAGGAATGCCCGCAACCAGGATGAAGTAAATGACAGGTGCGATGAAAGAACCGCTTTCCGCCAGAGGCAAACACATCATTGCCATCAAGGGTTTGATGGTGGACCAGTCGATGGTGTCGCCGATGCCGGCAAACGGTCCCATCAAACTGGCTTTGATATCAGTGATGACTTCTACCGGGAACGGGAGCGCCCATAGCGCGTTGTTCTTCCATAGCAAGTGCGATACCGTGTACCACGGCACCCCAAGATACCTTCGGTGTTGAAGAACATCAGATGACGGCTCAGCGCTGCGGAAAATTCTTCTTGGTCATGCCCGTAAAGCTTTTTCAGCACCGGAATAAACGCCGCGCAGAATGCTAGAGACTGCAAACGAGCAAAGGAGTTAGACATTTCGCAGTATACGTTCCAGCGCTATGCCATGTTGTTAACATCCTTTTTGGTGAGCAGCTTTTTGCCTTCTTTGTCAGCTTCTACAGCAGCCTGGCTGCCTTCGTCCACAGCTTCTTCTTTGTCGGAAGCCTGGAGGATCAGGTAGTACATGAATGCAACGAACAAACCGGACAATGCCAGCGGAATGCCGCTGAGACCGGAATACTGGGCTAGGAAGAAACCGCCCAGGAAAAACGGCAGGAATTGCGGACCGCCGATGACATTGATGGTCATGGCAAAGCCCAGCGCCGGCAGCATCTTACCGGTAGCGGACAACGCGTTGGTGATCCAAACCGGCAGGCCGTTCATGAAGTTACCGATGGCTTCTGCGCCGAAGTACAGGCCGAAGAACATCGGGATGCCGAAGAGGAAGAACTTGAAGATCTGCGGCCACCAAACAGCCATGAACATGATGCCTTTGGTGTTGCAGGTCTTGGCGTATTCGTCCGCTTTTTGAACCGGATAGATGAATACGATACGGCGGATGGTATGCAACTGAGCACACAAGAGGCTCAACGGAACAGCGATGGTAACGGATTGCGATACATCCAAACCGCTGATGAGGGTTACGGACACGCCGCCTAATGTAGCAGCAGCTTCGTCCCAAACAACGGTACCGCCGGCGCCTGTAAAGGCCAGGAACATCGGCTTAATGACAGCGGCGCATTTCATA
>VOFH01004288.1_pt1 | contig 30856 bp, 32 predicted proteins | sample 5384091 | NCBI WGS metagenome assembly VOFH01 (sample SAMN12384727, study PRJNA508395) | human gut metagenome | isolation source: healthy gut G | host: Homo sapiens
GAAAATTGTTATATTTTTATTTATTATACTACAAGAATTTATATAAAGACAACAGTATAATTAAAATATATGAAAAAAATATATTTAATTTTTATAAGAGGAGGAAATTATGAGTAAAGTAAGACTTATAGGTGATTATCCGGGTTATAGGAACTCGCCCTACAATCGACGGCAGACGCGGATATGGACCGAACAACAGTGTGTGGGCCGAATGAACCGGAAAGACTGGTGTGGTTTATTTAGCTTCGGTGCTCGCCTCACACGCTCGTGGACTCCTGCGTTCGGAATCTACGCCGGCAGAGATGTACAGGAGGCTGACGCCACTGAAATTCCCTGACGATGTAAAAGAAAAGTTACTGTTTCGCAGAGCGGCAGTTGCTGCGGCTACCAAGGCAAAGTGAAAACCATATCTCAGATAGGTCTATAACAATGGGTATAGCCGGCTCTATAATAAATCGATTTCTTTGAAGAGTATCCTCGGTATGCGCGTTGAGTAGAACGAGGTGGAAATAATCCATGAATGACCGGCATAGGCAAGAGTTTAAAAATCTCAAATGGACAAAGAAAACTGCAGGAGGGCTTCGATAGAACCCCGACTGGTTTAAAAAAGTCGATAAGGAAAGGAAGAGCAGAATTTGTCGTTAAGATGATGCATAATAAAGACCTCTATAACGGCAACGAAAAATCCCGACGGTGCCGGAGGAAAAATGAGTCACAACGCAATCTGCGGCGGCTTCCAGAGATCAAGGAACAGTGGATTACGAACGCAGTTTCCCAGGCGCTCTTAAATACGTCGTTTGATTGGATGGTGCTCGCGAGATATGTTCTCGCTACCGAAAATCGCGACAGCGTTTCCATGCTTCAGTGGCTGCTTACAAATACCGCGCTCTTCTCCGATGTTCGGCTGTTGGGCCCAGGGTCAAAGGCTACGGGCTGAAGCTTGAGGGCGTAGCAAAGGTCAAAGTTTTGCATCTATTCGGTGGGCGCGTCCTTGGATTTCGGCGAAGTTAAAGGCGAAACGGCAACGGTATTGTAAAACCGTTCTGAAATGACCGATTAAGTCAAAGTACGACGCCACAACGTGGAATGCACTCGGATACTTCGCGGCGGCGGATTCTCTTCAAGATTTAAAGAAGCGAAATGCCCGTAACCATGTGCCGTGTAATCTCGTTAAGGGTCTCGGTCGGTTATGCAGATATGCCTACCCGTAAATCTTCCGACGAGGTTTCCGACAAGCTTTGGAAGCACAGACTATACATGGCCCATGCCGCCGTTTCCTCCGCGCCTTACCGGACAAAGTGCCGTTTAGGCCAGCTTATGACATTATGGACGTGGGCAAATCCACGGAGCAGTCAATGCTACTGGGTCATATCAGCAGACCTCATAACGCTTTTGCGCCATGCCAAATTCCAGTTTAGCCAATGCGCAATGTGCGAAGATGGTCGTCCGGCGGCATGGAACGCTTTCGGAATGGATGAGAGAGGTCAGGATTACAGAGCCTGCAAGAACTTCGGCCTATGCTCTAAATGAGGTGCAAAATGAGTGGCGAAAATGCTATACTCGCTGGCAGCTTGGCGCTTCGGGCGACTTGAGGCAGCCAATGGTCGGCTCGTTGTGACGGCGAAAGCATTGGGCTCAGAAGCCGCACCGCTTTCCCAACGACCGGTGTTTGTCGGTGGACCATGGGACGTGCTAAGGCTGTTCACGAAATAGGGGCTTTAAATCGCGCCCTTATAATATAAGAGTCTCGGCAGATAGCAGGGTGTATCGATTTCAGTCTTGACAAGGACGGAAAACTGCTTGAAAATCCTGTGCATTACCGTGATAAAAAGAAATATCGGTATGTTAAACAAAGCTTTTCTTATATTCCACAGGAGGGGCTTTATAACATAACGGGCAATCGGTTATGGAGATAAACACGGCGTTCCAGCTTTTATCGTTCGCTTACGCGCTTGATTGCTCTGCAGACGGATAATCTTCTGATGCGACCTTTTTCGCTATTTCATACCGGTGAAAAACGACCAGTATTCGATGGCTTCTACAACTCAGCTCTTGATGCCAGCGTTGTTGGTCGAGGTAGTGGTAATTACATATTTTCTGCGATATTGTTGCCCACTGGGTTCTTGGCGGGAGCCTTGTCAGATAAATATGTGAGACTGTGGATATTTATTGGGTTTGGGTCATACACAGTGCTGTGGTGGCAGTTTCTACCCAAAATGCCTTGGTTGGCATGGTGCTAACAGATATAGGGCTCTGGAAAAGCGTCTTTTCTTAAATATATATTATCGGTCTCTTACAGGAGACTGCTCGACAGTGGCAAGGAGACAGCATTCTCTTTCTTTATAGACCGACTTGCTCCTGATTTTGTTTTTGTGGGACCAGGATAGGGTATATTGATATGTTCAAGGGAGTCTCCGCTGTATTTGAGGGCCTTGTGATACCATAGAGCAGATTGGTTTTAAAACGATTTAATATATGTGGGCACAAGGATAGTAAATGTTTATGGGACTATAAACCATATCTTCAGCTTTTGGCGGAGGGCAAAATAAAAACGTGGCACATTCGGAAGGGGTCTTTACAAGCGGACCCAGCGTGAATAAAAATATCAGACTTTTGGAGGTAGTTTCTCTTGAGTCCAGATATGGGCTTTTAAAGGTGCTCTGTGAAATGGTCACAACGTCTGTTATCGCGACGGCAATTTCGTTATTAGATGTAAAACGTCAGATAATCCGTATGGACGGGCACGGCGTACCTGAAATACTTGATGCAATTCTAAAAGTGTTTCGCTTGATATATAGAAAACGGTAAATCTTATGGAGGTTAGGCCAGTCTTGGGACGTTTAAAAAACAGTCGGAATGATAGGAAAAACTTGCGAAATCGACGATTCAATTTTACGAAGAGACAAAGACGGCGTATGCTGTTATAGCTACAACGAAAATTCCATGCCAATATAATGCTCCAAAAGGGGCGTTGTCTGATTAAATAACGAAAGGAACTTGAAAAATGGATTATATGGAAACAAGAGAAGTTATGTGCGATATTTGTTATAAGATGTGGCAGCTCGGCTGGGTTGCGGCAAATGACGGTAACCTCTCAGTAAAATTAGCGACGGTAACTTCAGCACGCGCCAGCAGGGCGTAAACTTAAGCTGCGCTCACGAAAAACTCGTCATATCGTCGAGGCGAGGTGCTCCAGGCCTTGACGGTTGCAAATGATCGAAATCAAAAATCATCTTCGCTGCTATAAAGACGCGTTGTGGGGCAGTTAACCATGCTCATCCGCCTACAGCGGATGCGCCGTAGCGCATTCCGCTTGACAGATGCGATGATAGAACCGTTGCTGACGTGGGCTCGATCCACATAGCTTTACCGTACGTTTATAAATACACGGGTGCGGGATGCCATTGCATATCTTCAAGGAACGATATGCGCAATCCGGGTGCTTACTGTCGGTGCCGACGCAATAACCGCATAATGCCGACACTTGAGCTATTTGCGTCGTAGCCACTGGCACATCTTCGGCAGCGAGGTGGCGCGAAAATGTTCGCTGATGAACTGGCAGACACGGGATACAAGCATTTTAGAAGACTGGCGGAGGATAACTCAAATACCTTTTCTCAGGGCAGATAAAACCGATAACGTGTTTTACTCATTCCCTAATTACAAAAGCGTTACGGACTCAAAAGTCCGTAACGTTTTTTGCTATTTTGACAACGATTTTTATTAAAAATATCGATAAAAGTGATATATAATTCATATGTAATCTAAGATTGGTTGGTGGATGAAGCCGTGCGGACATGCGGCGGTGCGAGGGCGCGCCGCTTGGAAAGGCCATGCGCGACTTGACATTGATTTTGAGGGCTATAGCGAGGAGCCTCAGTAAATAAACAGACTATGATGGCTCGGGGTTTGTTTCAAAAATCTTGCAGATAATGACGAGGAAAAAGCTATGGCTGCCCAATCGACGAGAAAAGTAGAGCGTGAGCATAAGCTATTGACTGTCGACCTTGATTCGCTGACTGTGAGATGTTTGTGTTGATACTGGGCGAGCTTATCGATTACCTTATGGCTTCGGCAAGAGTTCGAGGCTTAACAGACAAGGCCCAAAGGACAGCAAAGTCATATACCGATAGGTATATAAGAAGCGCGGTATAAATCGCCTTATGGCGATCGATATATCGGCATGAGGAATAGGAGGTCGGGGCCTTAGGGCTGTGCCAATATAGTCTCGTCGTTTGACTTTCAAGGCTCGGCGAGTCGTTTGTTCGATAAAGAAGCGACGGGCGATCAGATCAGCCATTTATCTTGATACCGCTTTCGGCAGGCTTTGGGGTCAGTTCTGTTATTCCGCCAAAAAGATATAAGGCAGTACGGGCATTACGGCTGCGGTAGGGAGCTTGAAACGCTTGCTTTGGATAATGGGTTGCCGCGTCTTACCGTTTCTGGGCTGTTCTCCGATTGGCTCTTATAAACGAAAAGATGTATGGAAGAAGGAGGACGAGGAGAAAAATCAAAGCTCAAAAAAGGCTGAGGTTATGAGCACCGCAGATTTTGCTTAAAAGTTCTCGATATATACGAAATACAAAAATGCAAACGCGGTTTCCGTGCTTGAAAAATTCGACGACAAAAATAAAAATATACGGCAGGCATTTAATATCACCTGGTTATCGTATTTGTTGCAGAGCAGCGAAAAACATATCGCCCTTTTTTGCCAGTAATAATCAATATCGCAAAATTTCAAATTGTCCAAAGAATATACCGCTGTCGTTAATGGCTTTTCCGCCTCCATCGATGTTACTCCCATAAGCTCCGATGACAAAGGCTATACACGAGTCATAAAACTCCCACTCTGTTCGTTTGTAGAGCCTTCTTCGCCGGTCGCACGTTTGCCGCGATTCCGTTACCGCTACCATTTTCATCTGTGTCAAGCGTTAATAAATACCAGTTTTGTCTCCTATTTTGTAAAGCTGTAAAAGCAGCCGTCACATTCCTTGAAAAAACTCCTCATACTTGATTAATATTATATTCAATCAAAATGCGAAAGTGGTGGTATTTTGTTTAAAGAAATTCAAAGATTATCGAAAAGGCAGATTTTACGGTTTTGATTTCGGTAATTATAGTTGCGCTTGTGGCAGCGCTTCTCTATCAGACCTTTAAGGCGGGCCGAGACCAGAATATCAGGTGCAGGCAGCCTCTGTCGGAGATATACAGGCGACATTTGATACAGAAGGGACGGTTGAGTCCACAAGCACCGAAAAAATTCACAGCGGCGGCAGGCGTCAAGGTAAGCTCCGTCAATGTCGCGGTGGGCGACAGAGTAAAGGCGGGGGATGTGACTCTGTAAGATTAGTTGCTCAATTTTCAGCTGCCGCAATGGCGTTTTATCAGCTCGGTATATTACATTGGGCAATGTGGTGGATAATACTGTTGGCACTAATAGTATATGTTGGTGCCACGAATGTAATAAACTTCATGGATGGAATCAATGGCATCACAGCGGGATACTCTTTGGTTGTATTGGTTTCGTTGGCTCTAGTGAATATGAATGGTATTTTTGTAGAACAGAGTTTGATCATATCAACGATTCTAGCTTCATTGGTGTTTTGTATTTTCAATTTCCGTCCGAAGGGTAAAGCGAAATGTTTTGCAGGGGATGTCGGCTCTATCGGCATTGCTTTTATCATACTGTTTTTGTTAGGAAATGTGATGATCAGGACAACGGATATTACTTGGCTGGTATTCTTGTTAGTATATGGTGTGGATGGCTGTCTGACTATCGTACATCGTATTATGTTGCACGAGAATTTGGGTGAGGCCCATCGTAAGCATGCTTATCAGATTATGGCTAATGAATTAAAGATTGGACATGTAAAGGTGACATCTCTGTATATGATTATGCAGTTGTTGATTTCTCTTGGATTTATCTATCTCTGTCCCAATACAGTGCTTGCTCATTGGCTGTATATGGTTACTACATTGGTTGTATTGGCTATTATTTACATCTTGTTTATGAAAAAATACTACCATTTACATGAGGAATATCTCTCATCATTGAAAAAATAATAGTTATGGATTTTGATAAAGAATTTTTGGGGAAATTATTAGAACAGGCTATGGAGAATCCACGTTTACGTCAGAACTTCGACTTGCGTACTTCATCTGCCGATACTAGCCAACGTATGCTCAACGCTTTGCAGCCAGGAACAGAGGTGCCTATTCATCGACATGAAAAAACATCAGAAACTGTAATATGTCTTGTTGGTAAATTAGAGGAAATTATCTATGAAGAAGTGAATGAATACGTTCATGAGGCAACTTCCTGTTGTGATGATGTGATAAGACAAAAAAACTTTAAAGAGGTTTCACGTCAAATATTATCTCCTGCAGAAGGTAAATTCGGTATCCAAATACCTGCAGGGGTGTGGCATACGATAAATGTTATAGAGCCTTCTGTTATTTTTGAAGCAAAAAAGACGGGGCATATAATGAATAGGGAAATACAACAGATAAAAAGTGATTAAATTTTAATGAAGATAGAATAAAAACAATATAAAGAAATATATGAAGAGAATGAAACAACTAGGTTATTACGTGTTGGCAGCTTTTCTGTTAACAGCCTGCCAGTCTTACAAAAAAGTACCTTACTTGCAGGATGCGGAAGTGGTACTGTATAGTACCCAGAATGACCAACTGTATGATGCAAAGATCATGCCTAAAGACTTATTGACTATTGTTGTGTCGTGTACCAGTCCTGAACTGGCAGCACCTTTCAACCTGACAGTGGCTACACAGAGTAATGCTGCTTTGAGTTATATAACCACTCAGCCTGTCCTTCAACAGTACCTAGTTGATAACGACGGTAATATCAACTTCCCCGTTCTGGGTGAACTCCATGTCGGCGGATTAACAAAAAAAGCAACCGAACAAATGATCGTTGAGAAACTGAAACCTTATATAAAGGAAACGCCTATTGTAACAGTACGTATGGTAAATTATAAGATTTCAGTGATCGGAGAAGTTGCCCGTCCCGGTACATTTACGATTTCCAATGAAAAAGTGAACATTCTGGAAGCTTTGGCTATGGCAGGTGATATGACTGTATATGGTCTGCGTGATGATGTTAAGCTGATACGGGAGAATGCCAATGGTAAGCAGGAAATTATTCCTTTGGACCTGAACAAGGCGGAGACTATTCTTTCTCCTTATTACTATCTGCAGCAGAATGATATCATTTACGTGACTCCGAATAAGGCGAAAGCACGAAATTCGGATATCGGAACTAGTACAAGTTTATGGTTCTCTGCTACTTCGATCCTTGTTTCTATTGCCAGTTTATTGTTTAATATCTTGAAATAAAAAGAAAGAGTTATGAAGGAAGAAAATCAAAACGTGAAGGAACGTGAAATGGCTGAGGATCAAATCGATTTCCGGGCATTGCTTTTTAAATATATTATTCACTGGCCCTGGTTTGTAGGTGCTGTGTTGCTATGTTTGGTTGGTGCTTGGTTTTATCTGCATTGGGCTACCCCCGATTTATAATATTTCCGCCACTGTTCTGATAAAAGATGAGAAGAAGGGCGGAGGTTCAGGAGTTTCTTCGGAACTGGAGGATATGGGGTTAAGCGGTCTGATGACTTCCTCCAAGAACATTGATAACGAGTTGGAAGTTCTACGTTCGAAAACACTGGTAAAAGAGGTCGTTAATCAATTAAACCTATATATAACTTATAAAGATGAGGATGAGTTTCCTGCTAAAGGTTTATATAAGACATCTCCGGTACAAGTGAGTTTGACACCTCAGGAGGCTGAGAAACTAAGTTCTCCGATGGTAGTGGAAATGATACTGCAGCCTAAAGGAAGTATAGATGTGAATGTGACTGTAGGTGAGAAGGGTTATCAGAAGCATTTTGAGAAGCTACCTGCTATCTTTCCGACTGATGAAGGTACATTGGCTTTCTTTCAGGATGTTGATTCGGTAACTTTGCAGGATGGAACGAAAGTACCTCGGATAGAGAAGAACGTACGTCATATAACTGCGACTATCAACAAACCGATGAGAGTGGCAAAGGGGTATTGCAGCAGCTTGTCTATTGCGCCAACCTCCAAGACTACTTCTGTGGCTGTGATTTCATTAAAAAATTCCAGTTTGCAGCGTGGACAGGATTTTATCAACCAATTACTGGAGATGTATAATCGCAATACGAACAATGATAAAAACGAAATTGCCCAGAAAACAGCTGAGTTTATTGATGAACGTATTGGTATTATTTCAAAAGAATTGGGTAGTACAGAAGCGGATTTGGAAACCTTTAAGCGTGATGCAGGTATCACGGACTTGACGAGTGAAGCTCAGATAGCCTTAGCCGGTAATGCTGAATATGAAAAGAAGAGTGTGGAGAACCGTACTCAAATCAGTCTGGTGAATGACTTGCGTAAATACTTGAGAGGCAATGAATACGAAGTATTACCGAGTAATGTAGGTTTACAGGATGCTGCCTTGATTGGTGCGATTGAACGTTATAATGAAATGCTGGTGGAACGTAAACGTCTGCTACGTACATCAACAGAGAATAACCCGGCTATTGTGAATTTGGATACGAGTATCCGTGCTATGAAAGCCAATGTGCAGGCTACCCTTGAAGGAACCTTGCAGGGGTTGATGATTACCAAGTCAAATCTGGACCGTGAGGCAAGTCGCTACTCTCGTCGTATCAGTAACGCTCCGGGACAGGAACGTGCTTATGTAAGCATTGCCCGTCAGCAAGAAATCAAAGCAGGATTGTATCTGATGTTATTACAGAAACGTGAAGAGAATGCGATTGCGCTTGCTGCTACTGCCAATAATGCGAAGATTATTGATGAAGCGATAGCTGACGATATTCCGGTATCTCCCAAACGCTCTATGATCTATTTGATTGCATTGGTACTTGGTGTTGGAATTCCGGTTGGTATCATCTACTTGATTGAACTGACGAAATTCAAGATCGAAGGTCGTGCCGATGTAGAGAAACTGACGAGTGTTCCTGTTGTCGGTGATATTCCATTGACTGATGAGAAGAATGATAAGAATGGTTCTATCGCTGTATTCGAGAACAAGAATAATCTGATGAGTGAAACCTTCCGTAATATTCGAACCAATCTTCAGTTTATGCTCGATAATGATCAGAAGGTTATCCTTGTGACCTCAACTGTCAGTGGAGAAGGAAAATCGTTTGTTTCGGCAAACCTGGCTATCAGTCTTTCTCTTTTGGGAAAGAAGGTCGTGATTGTCGGACTCGATATTCGTAAGCCGGGACTGAATAAAGTATTCCATCTCTCCAATAAAGAGAAAGGCATTACTCAGTATCTTTCCAATCCTGAAACGGATTTGATGGAACTTGTTCAGCCTTCTGATGTAAATAAGAATCTGTTTATTCTTCCGGGTGGTACTGTTCCTCCTAATCCAACAGAACTGTTAGCTCGTAACGGTCTGGACAGAGCCATAGAAATCTTGAAGCAGAACTTCGACTATGTGATAATGGATACTGCCCCTATCGGTATGGTAACCGATACCTTATTGATAGGTCGTGTGGCTGATTTGTCAGTATACGTATGTCGTGCCGACTATACTCATAAAGCCGAATATACATTGATCAATGAGTTGGCTATTGAGAAGAAGTTGTCTAAGCTTTGTACCGTAATCAACGGTGTGGACTTGAAAAAGAGAAAATACGGTTATTACTACGGCTACGGCAAGTATGGTAAGTACTACGGTTATGGTAAACGTTATGGCTACGGCTATGGATATGGAGAAAAGTGACAGATAAATCTGTGATATATGAAAAAGACGGTAGTCGAATATATCACCAATACGCTTGAAGATATTCCCAAGCAATCTCTTCAAACCAATAAAAGGCGTTTACATGCTTTTTTCTCAGAACAGGAAACAATAGAGAAGCGGGGGGACACATTTTGTATTCAGGTATGCTTTCTATTCTGTTGAAAAATTACGAAGACCTACGAAACAAAGCCTCTTTAAAGAATATAATATGTTGTGTTCTGACTTGAAAAGCACTCCTTCTGGGGAAATATCGGATATGGAATATAAAGATGTTGTATTATATGGTAATACTTCCTCTCCTGTAGTACAAGAACGATTGACAGAATATTTGGAACGGAATAATTCGTTAAAGATTCAATTGTCTTTTTGTGATGAAGAAACCTCAGAATGTAAAACAGGAGAAAATATAGCCTATGCAGAACTGCAGAAAGCATTGTTTTATTGTAAAAGGAAGAAGTATTTGCTTCTGTTCATTTCAGTTCGTGAGTTGATACAGGATATTCGCTTTTACGATCTGCTTGATGAATATCGTGTTGATTTCCGTTGTGTTGACTTTCCTTGGTTTTGCAGGGAGAATCTGCGGTTAATAAAGGCGGTTATGCTATATGAGAAGTTATCTTCTTAAATAGTCCTTAAATAGCATCTTGATTTGAATATTAGTATTATATGTTACATTTTATATTGAATTGCTATATGTAGGTCCCTAACTTCATGCTACAGGATGAAGCACCCTACATCTTTCGTCGGTTAAGAAGAATACGGCGGTATATCTTAACCAACACTTTCAAAGACCTTATCCAGATCCGCCTGAACTTCATTTTCTATGTTATTCCATTACAAATACTTTCTTTTTCATGTTTTCTATTATTATTGATATTTCTCCTTGTCCGTCAGTTTTGAAACTTAGTTTCTCGTAATTAACAAGTTGGCATAACCGATCCTCATATGTATCTATCAGCCATTCTAGGCTGACCAATGAATGCTCCATCGTCATCTTCATATAATTCCCCGTCTTCATCCGCTATATCTGTCATATCAGAGGTAGTCAAACAGAATATATGAGCAGCCGAAGTTCTATAGAGATGTAATTAGTATCATCAGTCGCATATAACTAGGGGGATATTTTATCTGGATGAATACTGCATTCTCAAAACAACTGATTCTGTGTCTTACGGAATACAGAGAGCCCGTCCATTAGAAGCTCGACTATGGGGTAATCTACTTCCCGTATATCTCCGTATAATAACGCTTCATCATTTCTTCTAAAATTGGCTATCAAAAGACAAGTCCACTGTATTGGCATCTTTGCTAGTCGGGGTATAAGATACCGTTCTCATCAATATAGCTTTTTCGGGATCAGTACATTTCAATTCTTTATCTCTTGCTGTTGAAAATCTTTTTTACTTTCATACTTCTTAGTTTTTGTGATTTAATAATTAAGGTTGTGTTGTAATTCTCTTTCAGATATTCCTGGAGTTTGGAATATCTGTCTAGCTCTACATCTGTTTCTTGTGGACATAAAACAAATATCTCTTTTTAAGGCTTATTTCCAATGTTGAGTAATAGTCTGTACTATCCTTTTCATTCAATAAAGAAGCCAGTTGAGGAAAATATTCTCCTAAAGCTTTTATATCATCGGAGAATTTATTCGTTTGCTCTTTCGAATCGGAGTATGATTCTACCGGAGTTTTTGGTATGTCACCGCAATCTTTATTGAGCGAATACCAAAGTTGGGATGTGTCTGTCATAAATTTAAGTGTTGTTTCATAGTTAGGGATTTCAAGGTTTCGTAGTAGAGTTTCGGCATTTTTTGAGTAGGGAGGAAAATAAAAACGAGATACCAAATTAATGATACCTCGTTAATCTTTAATCAATCCATAATATAACTATTCGAATGGAGAATCATCTTTTTCTCTTGAAATATAAATGGATCACTTCCTTCTTTTATAAGTTGCACTGTCAAATTGTCCAATTGCTGGTTGTAGACTATAGTGGTATTATTGGACATGCAATTATGTTCCTCACCACCTGAAACTTCGTACAGATTTGGGTTCTTATTGAAGCCTAGTTTTATAGGTGTTACAACCTGAAAATATGTTTTAATAAAATTATAATTATTATTTCCAACTAATGCTATTAAACGTGTTTTTAATAATGGAAATTCTAATAAATTTATATCAGATGGATATTTGCCCACATTCTTACTAAAAAAGAGGATAAACTATTTGAGACAGAAGATGTATTTGACTTTAAAGGAAATTCGTAAATATCTTCTTTATTACTGAGTTGTATTTATCTTTATCTTTTGCTGGATAATAAAAGGTCGCAGTAAAAAAGACTCCATTTTGAAGAACAGTCTTGGTATAAAAGATATTTCCATTAGATGTATAGTCTGAGATTACAAACCAGTTGTCTTTTTGCATACTGTATGTTACCGACTTACTTTTGTATTCGTTATATCGGGATATGATGCTTTCATCTAAAGCATTATACATCCCGAAACAACCAAATAAGTATTATCATCCATATAAAATTTACACCCGTCTCCATTTTCAGACTCTTGGCTTTGGTAAGGAATGAAGGGTATGTAATTGTGTAATTAAAACGAGAATTCTGATAACTATTAAATGTTATATCTGAATTATTTGTTGCTGTAGTTTCACGATATAATTTAAATGGCATTTTACCCCTTTATAATTCGTGAAAGTGCCGGAATAACTATCCATACTCCATTTACCTTCAAATGTTCCTGTATGCTCTCCTGCCGAATTATATTCCTTCAATATCATGTAATCGTTGGAATTCATAGAACCGGATAATTCCAGTGTACTATTTCTGCCGTTTTTTACATAATAATAGCTACCTCCTATTTCATTCGGTTCTCGCCAACCAAGTCTCATTACTATTGGGTACTTTTCATTGATCATCCCGTAATATTCAAATCCAACAATAGTCGATCCAACTGTAGGGTTAGGGACATCATTAGAAACTTCTAAACCAAATTCTTCTTGTTCTTTTTCAATTGCCATATTCCGGTGTTGCTCCGGCGAATATGTATCAATTGCAACCATCTGTCTTTGATATTCTCTTCGATAGCAGTTGATTTATAGTCCGATATCCTAGTAAACTTATTAGACTCAATGCAATTATAGCAATAATGATAAGCCCCGTTCGTTTCATACAAAGAAGTTTCCTATATAAAAGGAAGCTTTCTTTTTGACACTTTGTTGAGACTGATTGTTTGATATTTGATGTTCCGAACATTCCTTCTGGTCCACCATTACTGATGCATATGGAATAATGATGCTCTCTATTTTGGGATTTGAACCATATTTTGTCCTATATTCTTCTTTTTTTCTCGATGCATTAAGATAATCTTGTTGTTCGATATACTCTTTGATTAGGTAGACATGCTGCTCTAATATAAGCTTTTCACATTCACGAATCAAATTTTGCCCATCTTTAGATGTAGCCATTGAGGAATTACGTATTGTATCTAAAGCTTCCTCATATTCACCTTTATTATAAAAAGATATTGCTTTATTATATAAATCGTCCATTGTCATACAATTGATTGTTAAGTTCAGAAGCACATCCTTCTACACAACTATTAAAAAGCTATAATGAAAAAAGAAGATTGCTATTAACTATAAAGCTATAAATTCTTTTCAGATAACAAACTGCTGCCATTCCTGCTTGCCATCCTCTTTAATACTTGTTTTTATATGTCTATCGTTTTATTTTTTGTTTGGGTTATCAACATTAATTTACATAACATTTGAAGAATAATTACTTGTTTTTTGGTTACTGGAGGTCTGTTCTTCCGGTTTGCAATAAATATGATTACAATAATTCATTTATATGTATTATTTCCCGATTAAAATTCTAAAACATTGGGGCATTTGATTTCTTATGCAGTTAAAATGTAAATTTAGTTATTTTGTACGTAGAAAACTGATTTATTTTTAGAGTAGCACGTGAAATTCATTTTGTTCTGGTGTTCTGCAAAATCATGAAATAGTTCTTGGATTTCATTGTTTTCAGTCAGTTCATTTACGATTTCCAAATGCCATCTGTTTATTGGCTGGGATCATGGATATTTTATCAAGTACTATCTTTTGTTAATGTCTTTCTTTCACTCATTTATATTTTCCAGTTCATTTTTAGTTTCAATCCAATAATTATCAATTGATGCAGAAAAAATCTTTTTTATTTTCTATAGTCTTTGATGTCTAATGCTTTTTTATCTGTAACTCCACCAGCCATTATTACAGTCTTTCCATTGACAATAAAGAAAAATAGTAATTGTGCACCTATATAGAGTTTTAGAAATCCTGATCCATTAACAAACTACATCCAGCTGTCCATTTACAATAGCAAATAAGTTTTTTGAAGATACATTTTGGGATAATATCCTTCGTTTGATAGTTGGTTGTTAGCCAGTAAGGACCGACATTAACATTAACTGTGACCTTTGGTGCTGCTGACTCTGGTTCCGAATAATTAGTATGTTTAATGGTTCATCTGGCTTTTAACACTAAATGTATGCTTCCACAATACATACATTTATATGTATTATTTCACGATCACTAAATTTATTTCCTCCACATTGGGGGCATTTGATTTCTTCCTGCATAGTTATAATGTAGATTTAATTATTTGTACGTAGTTCTTTAGCTGATTTTTTTTAGAGTAGCACGTGATTGTAATTCACTTTGTTCTGGTGTGCCTGCTACTTTCTGAAATAGTTCATGGATTTCATTCAACTTTTCAGTCAGTTCATTTACGATCTCCAAATGCCTGTCTGAAGTTTATTGGCTGGGATCATGGATATTTTATCAAGTACTATCTTAAAGATTGTAATGTCTTGTCTTTCCAGTCGCGTTTATATTTTCCAGTTCATTTTAGTTTCAATCCATAATTATCAATTGATGCAGAAAAAATCTTTTATATTTTCTATAGTACTTTGGATGTCTAATGCTTTTTCTCTGTAACTCCACCAGCCATTATTACAGTTGCTCCATTAATAATAAAGAATATAGTAGTAATTACCAGCAAGCCGATATATAGAGTTTTCAGATTATATACCTGATCCATTAACAAACTACATCCAGTTGTCCATAGAAATATCACAATAGCAAATAAGTTTCAGGGATATGGATAGTGAAACATTCTTTATTGGTTAATAATTTCTCGTTTGATAATATCGGAATGTTAGCCAGTAAGATTATTTCTGCTAAACAAGCTATTCCTACATTGATATAAAAATTTTATTTTGTTCCTCAAATAGTAGTGTATATATAATAAAGGTACATGTGATTGCCAGTAATATGTAATAATAAGTATGATTTTTAATTTTTCATGATGTATTCTTTGATTAGTGTTTCTGTTATTGATAATTATAATGCTGGTGGTGGGGAGGTGGCATCATTAGAGATAGAATCTTCGATATATCAGGATCTTCACTCGCCAGTATCCATTCTTGTCCACCGACTCTATAAACATAGGTTGTGGCTGTAATTTCTTTCTGTTGTATCATGCTTTGGATAATGTCAATACTATATGGTCCTGTTGTTTGTCCGCCTTTTGCCACATAATAAGATGGCAGTTGTGGCACACCTCCTGTTAGTGGTGAAGTCAGAGTGCTTTGTTTGATTGAATTTCCGACTACTTCTCCAAGATTGTTACCGACTCCTAATCCCATTCCTATTCCCATGAAATTTCCCTGCTCCTTCATTTCCTGCTGCTGTCTGAGCAATATCAAGTTGTTTCTGTTGCAAATAGCTGACTCCGAGTTTACTTAATCTGGCTTGTTCTGCTATTCCTTCCATCACAGTCTGATATCCTTTGTCATTTTCGTCAAACGATATATCTTCGATATTGAAATTAAGTAATTCAACTCCGTATTCGTCAAAAGCAAGTTGCAGGTTCTTTGCTGTTTCTCTTTGCCAATCCTCTATATTCCGATCCTAGTTCATTGATATTAACTTCGTTTTCTTTCATGTACTTTGCGATGGAAACCTTAATGGATTCTACCACATCTATACGGAATTGGTCTTCTATCAATAATGCATCCCCGAATCCTATAGTTCCGATAAGCTTCTTAAGGAATACTCCTCCATCAGAGATTCGAATCCCATATTGTCCCCTAGAGGATAACTTGATTGGTATTTGGAAATATGGATCAATAATACGCAATCCACCAGTTCCCCAAAACATGTTTCTTTTCTCTAATTTGCTAATAAACCAAACTTCTGCCATGAAAGTGGTTTCACCTCCACTGGCTAAATTTACAAATTTTTGTAATACGGGCAAATTGGCAGAAGACAAGGTATGTCTACCGGAAATAAATGAGTCACAAAAGAGTTCCATTTTTAAATGAAAAATGCCTCCTGACTTTCATTAATAGTCAATATACTGCCTAAGGCAATATTATTAAAAAGGAAATTTGTAGACTAGTTCCTCTGGGTTGTCTTGTTCCCAATGAATAGATTTAATTATTGGTCATAACATCTCCTATACGCCTATAAGTCTCATAATGATTTGAATTCGAAGTCAGCCGTTAATTTTGATTAAACGTTACTACGCAGCCGTTTAAGAAGGGTGAGAGACTTGCCTGCCATGTTCACGAATCTTAGGCATCGCCAAACGCCCTTTAGGAATGAACAAAGAAGAAACAGAATCTCACATCCATTTTCGATATGCAGGGGTACAACATTGGCTATACCGAGACATACAAAAAACAAAATGAGCATTAGTTGTTTCTGTCCTCCTAATATAAATTTGGCGAATTTAAGATTCGGACTTAACAAAAATACCTTTCTTGTATCCAACCATTTCTCCGATTGGACGTTACAAAGATAGTATTTTTATTTTTACAACTAATGCTCTATGAGATTTTGTTTCTTCATGTATAAGAGATTAAGGTCTTTCGAGGCGTAAAGATACAGGTAAAATGGCATTAAAACAGAGAAAACGATTTCTTATTTTTTCATACATTCTCTTTCTGTCTGATATTGGGTACGACTTTAATTGGGAAGAAAAAAATAAAGAGTACCTTCCGCCCTGTATTTTCTTTGCTTCTTAATCTGTGTTAGTTCAAGTAGTAGGATACTTTTGGTTTCAGGTACTCTTCATATGTGAGTATTATTTCTTCTTTGATAAGGTTATGGGGCGATTGGGGAACGGCTTATATTTATTCCCTCGTATTTATCTCATCCAGCAATAAGCATTTGCCTTAACCTCAACCTTTGTGAATTTCTCCAGTTCCGCCTTCAACATCTTCACTTCATTCGCAGTCGGTTCCATATCATACCGTGAGTTACGACCGATATTCACCTGCTGTGGCGAACACATACCGACCAGTTCCACCAATTTGCCAGGTCAAATTGCATCAGGGGCTCAGGTTACATAGGTTGGGATTCCATAGTTGGCAATCTCTCGCATAGCAACCGCACGTTCCCGGGGCAGGAGCGTTCCTCATTATATCCGGATAAAAACGGTTCGTCTCAATGGTGGTACAAAGGACGGACTGTCTCATGACCGGATGATCCAGATATTCAAAAAACGGGCGGGATTCTTGGATTGGAAGAGATACCTGTTATCAAAACCGTCACAATAGTCCAGTACCTGCTCAATCCATTCTGACGGGACATTAGCCGCCCATTCATCCGTACTGCTGCCTACAAAGATAAAGTTGCCTTCACCCAGGTTCACTTTCAATTCCTTCAGCTCCAGACAAAAGGGAGGCAGGAGAAGTTTACGTCTCATAAAACAATACGCACAGGAGTGTTCACATTCGCCTTTCATCGGGTTATATGTATGTGAAACGAAAGCATACATGTTCCCGGTACTTTTTATTCAGTGCCATAATTCTTTTTTTAAAGTTAATTAAATTTTTTCATTTTCTATTTCTGTACCGCATACGTTCACACCCGAATATATTGTTGGCGTAAGCGTACCCGATTATTTCCGTTATATCAAAATCGGGAATAAGTTCCTCTATGAATGCCTTTGCCTTACCTGGCTCAACCCCGGCCTTGCATAAGATACCCGCATAAGCCATGGCTGTATTATTCCTGCCGTTACTCAGCGAGTTCCCGTTCCATGTTTTCTCAATATCCGGATAATGCTGTCATCAGATATCACCTGCCTGTTCAATCGGTTCAGGAAACCCTTCCACCCAGGATTCATCCCGTACCAGAACTGGTTCTCCTTGCACATCCCTGATAACTGTTTCTGTCATCGTATTGGGTATGACAGGTTCCGGTGTTCCCGGTACAAAGTGAAGGGAACAGGATTTGGTTTTTTCCATAAGTCCGGATCATAGGAGAGATAATTCCCTCTGGCCAGGTCGGTGGTGCTAGTGTCTATCCAGGGACAATCAAACAGCTTTAGTAATTGCCCGTACAGGTCATAGTGATAAAGCGGTTCACAGTTATCATGCAGGATGATCGCTTTATACCCCGTTCCGCCCGGGTGACAAAACAGGCATAGACACATGGAAATCCCTGCAGCCACCCTGCAAATCTGTCCATTTCATCCACCCCGATATGGTCAAAAATCGAGTGCTGTATAGGAAGAATAGACTGTGCACTCATTCTTTATGTCTGGATTTGAAGGTTCCATTCCAGGTGGCTACGGGGAGAAGGGCTTTTCTTCTTATTTTTCTCATCTTGGGTTCCAGCACTCCTGACGGCTTCCACTTTAGGTTTCAGATGATAGTAGGTGTCATCGGATAATTTCAAAGTTTGTCCACGTCATATTCCTGCGGTTGGTTTACATCGGTGATTCTGGGAAACAGGGAGACTTTCTTCCGTGTATGTGAGATAATCCTGAACATTGCCGTCACTGTCCTTTTGGTCCTAATGGTCTTCTCTTCACAAGTCAGATAACCGGTAATATCGGATGCGCTCGGTTTACCTTGTATACCCAGTTCATGATAGATTCCCCGAAGGATTTCCTTTACTTCCGATTTGGTATATTCACCGCCTACTTTCAGAGACATTCCTCAGTCGACCGGCGATTTCATTCCTGGGTAATAACTTCATGGGAACCAGGGCAAGGGCTTGTCTTATATAATCCTCCCGCCAGTATGAGCTCTCAAAGCCCTCCCTTCCCAGAGCATCATAGTAATCCTTGTATTTCCTTTCGATAAAGTTGCATTCCTCCAGAAGCAGCGGGGCATTTTCATACAGGTCACAATACATCCTGGCCTTTCTGTCGAACCGGTTGTCCATGTTCCATTCGGTGAAGATCCTTTGTATCTCCGGATTATTGCTGTCGGTAGCCTTTTGTTACATTCATCCCGGCCTTCAATGCACGGTACATGGAGAAGTCATTGTTGTAGATTCGGTCGGATACTTCCCAGGCCCTCCTGTCTGCTATCTCAGAATTTCATTCTTGACGACACCTACTCTGCCATTACTATCTCTGACAATGCAGCAATAATGCTTCTTGTGACCTTCCGTTCTTATGTTATCCTCCATCAGCCGCAATTGTTCGTCTTTGTTGGGTACGGCATTGTAGTTCTCTATCTGACGCAGAGTTCCCTCATTCTTCTCCTGGACGGAATTCTCCAGTTCATCCCTTGTCGCTTTGGCTTCTTTGGTGTTGAAATAAAGTGTGGCTGAATTCCGAAAGGGTTTTCCTCAAGTCTCTGGCGTCCTATTATTTGTTGCAGGTCCACCGATACATCCACTGCCATGCAACTGACTTGTGGATTGGCGAAGATATATGAATAGGCGTTGGTCGAATAGAAATCGGCACCTATATATACAGTTGAGGTACAGAAAGTGAACATTTTATGTGGTTCTCCTCTTTGTGGGATATCACCGATTTTGAATTTCATACCCGTTTCTCTGGAAAGATTATCCAGTTTCCGAAGATTCTCAGTCTTGGCTGAACAGATAATGGCAGTTTCTTCCGGTGTGAGCCCGTTCTTTTGATAATCTTCTTGATTTCAGAAACGCTGTTGATATAAAACACGGCCTCCTGGCGGTAAAACCTTCTCCATTCACAACGGTTGACTTGCCGTTGCCTTCCCGGTATTTCCCGATCAGGTCAGAAACACAGTTCAGGACGGGTTTCTTAGATTTCATAACTTCGACATTGGGAGTCTGTGTCATATCCTCCGGCCAGAGAAGCTCATAAATGGTCATATTCCTGAACTGTTCCGTCATGTCCAGATAGGATTCCAGATAGGGCGTAGCCGACAAATAGATGACAGTGGAGTTCGAGTATCTGGCATAGCTCATATTCCGTAGTGGCCTTGTACTGGCAATCGTCAAAAAATATGGCCTGGAACTCGTCTATCACTACCACCCATTCGGATATATCCTCCCCGAACTGACCCAGGACTTCCATGATTTTCCTGAGTGAATCGTAGGTGGTCAGTATCTTGTTCCCTCCGGCCCCGATATATCCGGTCAGGTTTTCATTGAAAGCAAGCATGTCGGTCGGGGAAATAAGTCTGCTTTCAAAATACCTCTTCTTATCCCCCTGATACCGGTACAGGTGCAGGTTGTCGGAGAGATGCTGGGAATACTTGTTATAGAGCAGATGTTTTCTGGGGCTGGCTAATATGACTTTCCTGTCTGATCTTAGATAAGCTTCAGTAGCTCCGCATCCGCATATACGTTTGTTTAGAATGTAATGTTGTCCTTCAGGCAGCAGGTATTCCATAAGTCGTACCACCCCGAAAGGTATCTGATCCCCTCAGGGACATTTAATGTAATTTTATGCATGTTGTTGTTTTAAGATTAGTGGGGTAAGTCGGAGACAGAGAGTATACGATAGTAGAGAGTATGTAATACATAACCGTCAGGACAGTCTAGATGTTATAAAATATACTACAAAAACACACTCTTCTTTATACATTTTACCTATTTTGCACATTTTTTATAACACTTTGTCTCCTCCGGGGAGTTATGTATATCACTACACTCCGTTCTATGAGTTTACTCTTTGCCTCCGGCTAACCCCGGTTATACAAAATTTATGGTTCATCTATCGTTTTATCCGAACCACCCTTAGTCTTTTGTGAGTGGATATTCAGAGTAACCCCAAAGGCACGCAGAAGGAAATTTCTTTAATCCCAGGTAGGCTTCGACCTTTGGATAATCCCTTTCACATATGCCCCTGAACTCCTTGAGAGACACATTAATGACCAAGCCTTCATGTAGATCGTATTTCTCCTGTAACCTTTTGATATCCTCCCTGTATCTTCTGGGATTCTCTGCGGAACTGTTTTTTCGATGACATCAGGACAATCCCTTACCTGACGGTCTAGTATTGAGCTATCGTTCTTACCTGACAATATTATATTTTTTTTTTCATACATATATCAAGCTTTCGAGGATTTCAACAGCGAAACAGACTTTTTTGAAGGAAAGGGTAAAGATCAGGCATAGACGAATTAAAGAAGAGTGAATGGACATTATCCCTGTCGTCCCATCAAGAAGCTGTCCCAGTAGCGCGTCCCACTTTGGGAGCGTCCCAGTAGATGTGCATAGACAAACATCGCTGGGGATAATAGGGATGTGGTGAAGTTTTTTTTTTTTCTCTTGTTACTTTTTTGGCTGACAGCGTAGCGGTCTCTCTTTAGGTTTCACCTCTCCTATGAAGAAAAATAAAAATGCATAAATACTCTTCCTTATTGAGTACCAATTAGTAGTATAACAGTGTCCCTGTATTGAAACTTTAATGCTTTATAAACAACAAAATCCCTATCGCAATTGAAGTGACAGGGCATTATGTTTTTTTCATTAAGGAGAAATAAAGCCCTAAAAGAGGTATTTATAAAAATAAATTATTTATTAAATGATTGAAATATTTCTAATAAGTTCTGCTACTGAAATAGATCTGAAACAATCATGCTTTCGTATTGATTTGTTCTCTTTTTTATTCAATTCTACAGATTGTTTGTTTTTTGGTGGATACCGGAGGCTGATTCTCTAGATTTCATACAGTGCAGTATCAATCTCAGATTAAGTACTTATTCGAGGATGTCATGAATGACATTAGACTGTGTTTTATACTATTGATAGTGGCATTTATTTCTAATATTGTTCTTCTGGGGTGCATTAACATCTGTGGTGGGGATATTTTATATTTGATAGTTAGTGATGGGGAGTTTTTCTGATTCTATTTTTGATAGAAGCATTTATAAGTCGCATTTTTAGGCTGTTATTTCTTTGCAGATACCTGAGAATAGTACTTTGCTCTCGGTTTTAGTATCAGTGAATCTTCAAATCATGCTTCTCTTTGTGAAAAGAGTTACGACTTGTTATAATTTTTTAGCGGTGATTAATACTTTCATCGCTTTTGTTTATTGTTTGTTACACGGTGTATTATGCTTTAATGATGTAACAATCGTCCGTCAATGATTGAATTGTTATTTTGATGAGTAATTGAGAAAATTATGTCTGAAACAGTTTTTCTGTATATCATCTCACTTTCCATCAATACAAATGCTTTGTTTATTAATTGTGCATTTTTTCATTTGAATGATGAAACGCATTCGATTATTGCGAGGTGCTGATAGACTTTGTTTGGGTGATTCTTAGTTTTTGATTTGGGGTCACAATATTTTTTAAAGTCTGAAGTTTTGTATTTTTGTTTTAGTTTATGTACGCTGTTGTATCATTTTAAATTGTTGTATATTGCAATAATACATCTTTGTGAGAAGGTGATTATTGCACACTAGTATTTTTATGTTAAAGCGATGTGAGGCTCCCCTAAAGAACTTTCATCGCTTTGTTATTATATTGGATTCTTTTGAAAAGTCGTATTGCCTTTCACAAGTTTCACGGCTTAGTAACACGAAATAATACTCAACTATAAAGAAAATCAATTAGCACTGTTCGTCCCTATTCTTAATGTAAGCGCATCCGTAGATTCTATTTTTACCATATTTCCAGATGTATTATATTGCATGTACCTTTCCTTCGTTTGGATGATAAAATCATATAGTTGCCTGCTTTCCTCATTTTTACACAAGCTATAATTTTTCCATTGTCTTTCCTCTTTATTATAATAGCATTGTCATATTGATTATTTCCCTCTGCTATTGCATATCCGTGATGTACTCCATAATCAGCCTGTTTCAAGCGCACTTGTATTGCATCCCGGTAAGTTTGTAACATCCGTATTTTTTCATACTTAAGTAGCTTGACACATTCTTCGCTTGAAAGTTTTATTGGCTCTGTGTAGTCTGCAGGTGTTCTTGAGTTTCTTGTTTTCTTTTCGTATAATCCATATAGCAGCTACAATGGTAATGCCGATAAGTAAAAGGTTTTTCCATGAGGTATTGTGATTTAAGATATCCTGTAACAAAAATATTCAATATTTTATTATTTACCAAATGATTCATACATAAATAGATTTATTCCATTGGATTTTTGAGTAGGATAAAGTTTATGTTGTTTCTTAAATTCAGGAAGAAGTTGTATTTTTGCTTGTCCTAAAAATAAAATGGAAAGTGATTCATTTTCTTTCTGTAGCATGCTCTTTGTGAAAAGGGTCTCATGCATTAAATTGTTTACAAGCGGTGTTAGTCGTTGTGATTATCATCGCTTTATTTATTTTCTCTTATTTGAATAGTCATTATTTTCAAAGGAGATTGTCTATATGAAGAGGAAGAATAATTGGAGAAATTTGCAGATTGATTTATTGGCTATTGTCTTTGTGGATTATTACTATTCATCCATTGCTTAAATTTTAAGGTTTTCTGTAAATAATGATTTTTTGAGTAAACCAACAGACTTTGTTTTTGTTTATTTTAGAAATAAAGGAGATCTGTCTATTAATTTAGAATCTCTAAATATTGTACCCTTTGTGAAAAGCGTTTTACCATTTGTCGTATTTTATTGTGCGATGAGAGTCAGCGGATTCTTGTCGCTTTTTATTTTTTCTTTGGTTCAATAAATACTCCATAAGATATTAATGATGTCTTACTGAACGGTATACTTCAAGTTGAGATGCATATGATGTTTTTTTGTGTTAGTAATTTGCGATATATAAATTTCCATTATAATTTTGTGAGACGTAAACATATGAGTTGTGAAACTCGGTAATTAAATAGTGAATTTTAGTTTTTGTGTTAAGAAAAGGGCTTCTACTTTAGTGGAGGGTTATGAGGCTCTTTCTGTGTTGATATTTGATTTTCAGGTAATCCCAATGATTTTCTGAAAAGAAGCTTTTAGGTTATCTGAAAATTAACAGATTGATATGAGAAAAACAGCAAGATATAATATTGTTTATATGATGTGCTGAATAAAATAGCCACAGTTTTTATTCAAAGGATGACTTTCTCTATGAAAGAAAACGTTTTTATTTTGGAGATCTATTATGTGCACACTTTTTTGATTTCACTATGTTTTAAGAAGACAGTATTCAAAGTAAACAGCTTGGGTTTTATCATCGAGAGTTAGCCGAAGGCGAAGAGTAAGTGAACGGAGTGAGTAATGACATACATAACTTTCAGAGCGTTTCATTACAACCAGATGGCCTTCAGTGTCGTATTCCATCTCCCAAGTAAACTCATCGGCATCGGGAGTACCAGCGTGGTCTATTGAGTTGCAAAATTCCACATAACCATCGCTGTTGAGCTGCAAGTTCAGTTCTGTAACATCGCCCTCTTCATCCGTCACGGTGATTCTTGCTCGGTCCTTTGCAACATCTGCCTTTGTAGTAGCGGGAAAGTACTCAAAGACGGCTTTATCCCCATCCTCAGTTGTAATGTTCGTCACCAGCCCTTCTTCATTGTGAGAAATCGCCATGCCCGAAACCGACTTCGGAAGCCCTCCCGTAAACACTTGCGAAGGATTGACCACAGTGGCGGTGTTTTCGCCACCCTCACCATTCTCATTTTCGTCATCGTCACTGCAAGCAGTGAATCCCAAGCACAACGCCACACCCAACATGGAGGCAGCCATCATTTTAAACATTTTCATAAGTTACAAATCTTGTTTTATCCCTCTCTCTGTTTTCATATAACCGCAGATTTCTCATATTTCCATTTGTGCTCTGTCCTTCTTTCTGACATATTTCCTGTCAGGTCTGGTAATGGGATTTGAAGTAAGTATCTTGTATAACTTCAGCCCGTCCATTTCCACCGGTGCCGTAGCCAGCATAAAGGTGGCCGACTTGTCCGCACCAACGTTATCCAGAATTTTATGACACAGATAGCTGCAATTGAAAACTGCCCCGTAACAGTATTCTTCCTGAAGTCCCTTGCTGTTATACCGTTTCTCTTTTTCAGCCTTACCGGAAAACCGCCTTCATCATCTACAATACACAGGAACCATTGCTTGGGATCATCTTCGTCACCGACCAGTACAGCCATGCTTCCTTCCTGTAATCTAATTCTGAACAAGGGCACTGCTTAGGAATATGCATCCGTTTCTATCTGTCCGATGCTTCTTTGTCCTTCCTGTGCTACACTGAGCATGCATTTTTCTCTGTTATATATAAATAGTTTCATGTTTACCTCCTTTTCTATCGTTATTCATAAATATAAAGCATCTCACACCGTTCCATAAAGTAGCTGTTGGCCCTCAATGATTCCAGCATTCGCCTGGTTTTCCTCATGACCTCGGAAAGCGGCAGTCCCGTGTATTCGGAGAGAACCTTGAGTGAACACTGTTGCCTGTAGTAACGTAGCATGAACATCCTGTACTCCTGTCTGGGAGAATCTGCTCCTGATATATCTTAATACGTCTCTGACCAGTCTTTCACAACGGTTCAGTCCCCAGGGTATGGCTCTGTCTCCCTCCTGGCTGAATCTATAGAAGAAATCGTCTTCAGGATGAACGTAACGGTTTTTCATTTCTCATCTCTGTCATCGCTTTATACCGGTAGCATCTGAAGAAATAGGCTTCCAGGTTTTCTATCCTTTTTCTTCGCCGCCCATTATCTTTTCTCTTATAAAAGATAGGTATTATGAAAGTTATCCTCATCCACCATAGAGAAAAAACGGATCTTTTCCTTAATCCGTATAAGAGGATGCAATCCACTTGTCAAATCGGGCAGCCTCGGCTGTGTTTACGATTGTCTCTGTTTTTACTGCATTATTATCCTGTTTCTTCTTGGAATGTCTCAATCTGTGGGAATAATCCCTTGTAAATATCGTCATCATAATCTTTAATTTTAAATGGTTATTAAACAAAAAAGAGGATACCACCGTTTCTCTCATTGGTGATACCCTCTTCGGATATTAATCGTATCAATCAGTCTTCCGGTCATTCGATGAACCAGGAATATGCCATGTCCCTGCCGTTCAGTGCCTCTGTCAGTCCTACCGATACTTCCGTCGCGTTTACACTACGGCCTAGGAATGTATCCAGATAACTGCTCTTATTGGCTCGGTGATCAGGTTATAGAATTTCCACATACTCAGTTCGCCATTCTCGCCGGCAAAGTTATCGTCATGGATATATGCCCTGGCCCGTTATTGATCTGACTGTCGGTTATTAAAGAAAAAGCCAAGAGGTTTATTTCTTTGCTTTTACAAATATTCCTCTTAGCTTCTTGATTCCCTTGAGTATGGATGTTGTTACCTCAAGGATGGTTATAATTACGTCCTGTGCCTTATCATAATCCATTCACTAGACGTTCTATGGGTTCTCAGTTGCTACATTGCCTGTATCAACTTTACTTGCGGCGGATTTACGTTTGCTCCTTTTGCTACTATACTTCTCTACAAGTTCCACAATAGTTGAACCTGCCACGATGATCTCAGCAATGTATGCTGCGATTCTGATTCCTTTCATTAAATGTTTCATTTTTCTCTTGTTTTTTTTGTTGGTTAATAATATGTTCTTGTTCTCTTGGCTTTTATTCTTATTTCTTATTCTTGTCATATATAAGGGTTTAAGGTGAAGAGGGAAGGAGAAGAAAAAAAATAAAGAGCCGTTATCAAGACTCTTCGTCCTGACTTGACTCTTTGATAGGCTGTCATACTTTCATTACCCAGACTGTAGCTGTAATAATTACCGGTACCCGCTGCTATCCTTCGAATTGAATCTCCCAATGATCTTCTAAGTATTGGGATCAACCCGGAAATTGTTTAATCTTGTTTGAAGCTTATGTGCACCATTTAGTACTGATGCAATCTCTGTGCTTCAATTTATTCTCATCTATGTTATAGCCAGCCGGTCATTGAGGCGCAGGTCGTATCAGTCCAAAGCGTCCGGCTACAAGGTTTTGTTTGTCTTGCCACAGATACTCCAGTTCGTGAGATCTTGTGTCAGTGCATTTGCTTCGTCGTTATCGAAAGCATGATTCAATCCTACGCCGCCAAAAAATATATCCGTTGAATACACGTTTCGATTAAAACCACAAAAATAAAATGCTGAGGTCTGCCATAAGGTCCAGATTGCCTTGCAGATATTTGTATTGATAGGTTTGAAGGAGTGACCCATCCTGCCTTTGCCTGCCAGCCGCTTACGCCTAAACGGACTCCAAATATGGGTGCAAACTTATACCCCTACATTGACAGCTGCTGCCGGAGAAATAAGGTCGGTGAACTTGGCTTCACCAACGGTATGGGCTGCACCTACTTCTGCTTGTATGAACCAATGAGGGGTGAAGGTAGTCTTTCAGGCTCCTTGATACGTTGTTCTTGAGAAAACGCTACCGTACTGCTCATGAGAAGGACAGTAGCCAACAGTTTCTTCATATCCATAATATTATTATAATTACATATTAACGATTCAACATGCTCAGATACCAGACATCTTTAATCTTCTGGGATTGAGTCTAAATTCAAAGTATTACTTTTTCGGCTTCTTCCTTTCTCTCAAAGAATGCAATTTTAAAACCACTTCTGTATTACACATGTCATTAAAATGACAACCTTCTATTTGGTAAGAGTACATGAAACAGTTGGTACATTTATTCCATTTGCTCCCTTTTTGTATCATTCAAAGCCCAAACTGTGTCATTCTTAATGTGATGCAACATCCGTATAGCTTTATCAAATTCCTAATATTTCAAATTCAATAAAACATTGTTTAAAAAGGTGCTCCCTTACGGGAGAAGAGAACACCTTTCTTTACTTCTAATCAAAAGTTTGCATTAAACTCTGATTATTTGGCATTACCCGGTTTTACAGTCAATACAACAACTTGCTTTTCAGGATCTGACAATACAGGATTCCATTTAGTCTTCACAAATACAGGAATTGCAATCTGAATTCTTGCTGTATGTGAGCACCACTATTGTTGTGGAATGTTAATGATATAGCATTAGCCTCATTTGGAGTAGCCGTTAACTTATACTTATCTGTGAATACACCTCAACTACTTGCTTTCACATCATTAGTAATAATTATGTTGTTACCCTCCTTCTTCAAGTTTGTAGTAGCGTTAGTTATATCCCAAGTTACACCTTGAACATTGTACCATTGAACTAAATTCCAATTAGTATTATATTCTTTACCATCTTTCCATACAATGCGTTCTTCACCAAATGCTTCTTTAATTGTAGCAATCTTATCTACGCTGATAGAAGAACCATCAGTCAATAAGTCTTTGAATGATTCCGTAATATCTCCCAAAGACATTTCCAACGGGTTAATGAAGTTAACAAAGGAAGTGATCCAATTCAACAGTTATGTTTGCACAGTTAGTAGCAACTAATTTCACAGGTACATTCTTACCTAACAATTTCTGAGCAGCAGAAGTTGCAACTCCGTGTGATATGCTAGTAGGAAACAGGATTTTTCGGCTAACTTGATATAAGTTTCCCAAATAGCAGCAGCTTCAACACCATTGTACATCAAAGACAATCCATTGTTGCTACAGTCAACCAGTACCCAAAACATCTTTCAAGCGTGCGCCATCAAATACAAATTCAGCATCAGTTGCTCCCTTAGTCAAATTAAGAGCTTCAGTGAGTTTTAACCACTAGCCAAATTGTATCCCTTCAACATATCAGCAATGATTCGGCAATCATAGTACTTCTTAATACCATAGTTTGCATCACTAGTCAAAGCAGGGTTAACTTGGAATGTCTTGTTAGCATCTGTGTTCACTAAATTAGAGCCTGCACTCCAGTATGTCTGATTGTAACCGCCGACAAATGCCATCTTGTCAATAGTCAAAAGTCAATGTCAGACTGAAAGTGAATGTTTCAGCATTATCACTCTTTCTATAATAGCGACCATAAACAGTTCTAGATTTGCTTCACCTGCTTCGTATTCATCCTCTGTGATAGTAACACTTCCAAGTGTCCCACTTCAAATTATGAGTAGTAGTAGATCCATCAGCTACAATATCTTCTATTACTCCCCAAGTTAGTTGCAGCAGTAATTCCGGCTTTTGCATCATCCAGAGAAGCGTAAACCTGGTTATCTAATGTATACAATGTATGGAACTCATCTTTACTGATACCACCATTTACGGCAACAGCATAAAACCTTATCGTTCATGTCTTTAGTTCCTACTGTCATTATATATATTCTTTATTGCAAACAAACTTTTCAGTAAAGTCAGTAAGGTTTCCAAGAGAGAGTATCTACACGTTTAGCAGTCCAAGCAATCTTGAAATAACGAACGTCTACTACCTCCTTATTAGAGGTATTCTTCAGAACAACCTGTACCATTGGTTCACGTCCGATTGCGTCTCTATTGTTAGATTGACCATTACGTGCACAAGAAGAAATAACACCCTTATCGATCTTTGCGAAATCCTTTTGATTGGTTTTTTCTTCGCTGTTAGTTCCGTCTTGCAGATAATAATCAACCAAATTAAACTCGAATGCTAAGCCATAAGTTTTTGCATCATAAAGATTGCCAGTCTTATCGCATACACCTACTAATGTATTTAAATCAAAAGTTTCTGTATATTCCAAGTGTTTGATAATATATTTTCCAGCAGTAGTACAAATAGCTTCTTTACCCTCTTTATCATGGATAGTAGTATATGGATAGAAGTGAGGAATTTTTACCATTTTCTAAATCTTCTGTTGTTTTATCATCTTTATATTCTGTATAGTGAATATATGGAGTTACAGAAGTTTCAGTCAAACGAGCCCAATCAGAAACAACAGTTGGTTCAATACCTTTCTCCTCTTCTTCTGCTGTCAATTTGATATCAGCTTTCAAGGCAATAAGAGTGAATGTTTCCTTGTTGTTCTCTTCTGACAGTTCAGTTCCCTTGAATGATTCTGTAGTCAGTTTCTTCAGGTTTTACAGTCATTCTTCCATTTACAATTTCGTCAATAGTGGCTTCGATAATCGGCTGTTCACCTGCTCTAGTGACAGTATTGGTTGCCTTTTCTGCCAGAACAGTCAAGCCCTTGATATCAGCCTTCTCCACTAGTTGGATTTGCATAATATACAGCCTGAGTTTTTCCGTCATTGATAGAAGTAGTTGTTTTTCCATCCGTTTCGTCAGCCAATAAATTAGTCCACGGTGTATATTCCAGTGTAGCAAAGTTGATAACTTCGATACCATTAACGAAATTGGTAGGAGCAAATGTCAGTGATGTAAGACGATGAGAAAGTAAACTCTTTAAGAGATTTAAATTTGCACATACCCCATCAATATAACCATTAAGTTCATCAATATCATCAGAAAGATCACCCAAATCTGTTTTTCAGAGTGGAAATATCTGTCTTATTTGTATTTACCTGAGTTTCCAAATTACCCAGATTTTCAATTAAATCCTCAACGTCGTTTTTCAATTGAGGAAAGTCAGTAGTAAGATTTAATTTGTCAATTGCAGTTTTAAAATCCTCTAAAGCTTTAATCTGAAGTTTTATTGCTACATCAGCATCTTCCAAATCGTTTAGTTTTCCGTTGACAGTGTTGATTGTAGCGTCAATCGTAGACATTTTTCATCGTAAACTGATTGGTCAACTTTACCGTTAACTGTTGATTTCAGTTCATTAACCAGTCTTTGTGCCTCTGCAATAGCGTCTGCTTTAGCCTGAGCGACTGCTTCTTTAGCAGCGGGCAACAGCTTCTGCGGCTTTGTCTGCACTTTCCTGCGCTTTGGCAGCTGCAGTCTGAGGGGCCTGAGCGACTTCT
>VOFH01003983.1_pt1 | contig 30835 bp, 47 predicted proteins | sample 5384091 | NCBI WGS metagenome assembly VOFH01 (sample SAMN12384727, study PRJNA508395) | human gut metagenome | isolation source: healthy gut G | host: Homo sapiens
GAGAGGAAAAACAATAGACTGCCTGTTCGGGCAGAGTAAAGGAATATAAAAATGGAAGAAAAAGAGACAATACAGCCCATTGAGATCACATGGGAAGAACTACAGTCGGGACCTTGACCGATACATCCTGGTGGATACCAGAGGGGATGAAGCAGTAAACTATGGAATGATTCCGGAGCCATTGCAATCCCCGAATGTGAACTTATAGACAGACTTGCGGCGGCAGCAGGGGATAAAAAAGTAATTTTGTATTGCAGCCGTGGACAGAACAGTAAGGTGTCTGCAGAGTATTTCAGAGAACAGGGAATGGAGGTCTACAGTTTACAGGGCGGCTATACCGGGTGGCTTCTGAACCTGATGCAGAAGGAACAGCCCGGAGAAAAAGAAAACGAGCGGGCACGGGAGATTGAAAAAAGCATCCGCAAAAAGTTCCATAAAGTCCTGTTTGATTTGCCAAAGCTATCAATGAATACGATATGATTCAGGAAAACGACAAGATCGCTGTATGCATTTCCGGCGGTAAAGATTCCATGCTGATGGCAAAACTGTTCCAGGAGCTGAAACGCCATAACAAGTTCCCCTTTGAACTGGTATTTTTAGTGATGGATCCCGGCTACAGCGAGGCAAACCGTAAGATCATTGAGAACAATGCGAAGCTGATGGATATTCCCATCACCATTTTTGAATCCCAGATATTTGATGCGGTGTATGACATAGAGGATTCCCCTGCTATCTGTGTGCGAGAATGCGCAGAGGCTATCTGTACAGTCATGCGAAAGAGCTGGGCTGCAACAAGATCGCTCTGGGACATCATTACGATGACGTCATCGAGACGATCCTGATGGGAATGCTGTACGGTGGACAGGTACAGACCATGATGCCGAAGCTTCACAGTACGAATTTCGAGGGCATGGAGCTGATCCGCCCTATGTACCTGATCAGGAGGATGACATCAAGCACTGGAGAGATTACAATGATCTGCATTTTATTCAGTGTGCCTGCCGGTTCACTGACACTTGTACCACTTGCCGTACCGATGGCAGCAGTCCCTCCAAGCGTATGGAGATTAAGAACCTGATCGCTTCGCTGAAACAGACTAACCCTTTTATCGAGGGGAATATTTTCAAGAGTGTGGAGAATGTAAACTTACGTACGATCATCGCCTACAAAGAGGATGGTGTGAAGCATCATTTTCTGGAGCATTACGACGAGTGGAAATAGTGTAAATAGGGCACCTGCACTTGACGGAAAGGGCATATTTATTCTATAATAGAATGAAAACCGTAAATTGCGGAAGGCTTTACGCGCCCTTACAACAGGAGAAGCTATGATCAAGAGTATGACGGGATTTGGCAGATGTGAGACTGCCGAGAATAACAGAAAGTTTACCGTAGAGATGAAGTCTGTGAATCATCGCTACCTTGATGTGAACATCAAAATGCCGAAGAAGTTGAATTTCTTTGAATCTGCGATCCGCAGTGAACTGAAGAATTACATTTCCAGAGGTAAAGTGGATCTGTTCATTACTTATGAAGATTTTTCCGAGAACACGTCCAGCGTCCGTTACAACAAGGAACTGGCGGCGGAGTATCTGGGATACCTGAAGCAGATGGCCAGTGATTTTGACTTAGACTGCGATATCCGAGTGTCCACTTTGTCCAAGTATCCGGATGTATTTGTGATGGAAGAACAGGACATCGATGAGGAAGAACTGTGGAAAGAACTGCAGAGAGCCCTGAAGGGTGCCTGCGAGATGTTTGTACAGACCAGGATCACCGAGGGCGAGCATTTAAGAGATGACTTAATTAGCAAGCTGGATGGCATGCTGAAGCTGGTGGATTTCATTACGGAACGTTCTCCCCAGATCATTGCTGAGTACCGTCAGAAGCTGGAAGAGCGTGTGAAGGAACTGCTGGGTGATACCACAGTGGACGAAGGAAGACTTCTCACGGAAGTGACGATCTTCGCGGATAAGGTGTGCGTGGATGAAGAACTGGTGAGACTGCGCAGCCATATCGAGACCACGAAGAATACACTGACAGCCGGTGGCAGCATCGGAAGGAAATTAGACTTCCTGGCGCAGGAGATGAACCGCGAAGCCAATACGATTCTGTCTAAGTCTAATGACCTGGAGATTTCCAACTGTGCGATTGAGCTCAAGACCGAGATCGAAAAGGTGCGGGAGCAGATACAGAATATTGAATAGCCACGAAAGGTGATACCATGAACCGATTGATCCATATAGGATTTGGCAATATTGTAAATACGGATAAGATCATCGCCATCGTCAGCCCGGAGGCCGCACCTATCAAACGCCTGGTGCAGAAGGCAAAAGAGACGGGACTGGCAATCGATGCCACACAGGGACGCAGGACGAAATCCGTCCTGGTCATGGAGAACAGTCAGGTCGTTCTGTCGGCACTGCTTCGAGACAATCGCGGAAGAGCACAGGCACTGTGGCCGGAAGATGAAAAAGAGGACAGAGAAGATGCAGAATAAGGGAATATTGATGGTGATCTCCGGATTCTCCGGAGCCGGCAAAAGGAACACTGGTGAAAAAGCTGTTATCGGAATATGACAATTATGCGTTGTCCATTTCCATGACTACCAGACAGCCCAGAGAAGGCGAGGAGGACGGAAGAGAATATTTCTTCCGTACCAGAGAACAATTTGAAGAAAATATTGCAAAAAACGGATTTATCGAGTATGCTCAGTATTGCGGCAATTATTACGGAACACCGAAAGCATATGTGGAAGAGCAGATGCAGGCAGGCAAGGATGTGATCTTAGAGATCGAGATCCAGGAGCCATGAAGATCAAAGAGCAGTTCCAGGAGAGCCTGTTACTGTTTGTTACCCTCCCAGTGCAGAAGAACTGCAGAAGAGACTGGTGGGCAGAGGAACCGAGACAGCAGATGTGATCGCACAGAGACTGGCACGGGCTTATGAAGAATCAGAAGGCATGGATGCCTATGATTATATAGTAGTGAACGACGATCTGGACGAGTGTGCTGCAGCGGTACAGAAGTATGTGGAAGCAGCGAAAAATGTACCGTCCCGTCGTAGAGAATTTATCAAAAAGATCAGAGAGGAACTGAAAGGTTTCGCGAAAGGAGCAAAATAAAATGTTACATCCCTCTTATACCGATTTAATGAAAGTAGTAAACAGCGAGGTAGAACCCGGCGAAGCACCCGTAGTCAACAGCCGTTATTCTATCGTTATGGCAACTGCTCAAGAGAGCAAGACAGATCATCGCAGGTGACGAGCCTCTGGTAACAGCCAAGGTGGATAAGCCCCTGTCTATCGCAGTAGAAGAGCTGAATCAGGGTAAGATTAAAATCCTTGGTGATGATGAGGAAGCATAAGACGCATGAAGATATTGTTTGTATCCCTGGGCTGTGACAAGAATCTTGTCGATTCCGAGAAGATGCTTGGCATGCTCCAGGAAAAAAGGTTATACCTTCACGGACGATGAAGCAGAGGCAGATGTAGTAGTAGTAAACACCTGCTGTTTTATCGGCGATGCCAAGGAAGAAAGTATCAATACATTATTGCAGATGGGAGAACTGAAGGACAGCGGACAGGTCAAAGCATTGATCGCAGCAGGTTGTCTGGCACAGCGTTACCGTGAGGAAATCCAGAAGGAGATCCCGCAGGTGGATGCCATTATCGGAACTACTGCCATCGATGAGATCGTAGCTGCCCTGGAAGAAATCCTTGCAGGCCAGAAACAGAATCATTATGAAGATATCAATGCCGCCCCTGTGACAGAGACCAACCGTGTTGTCACTACAGGCGGACATTTTGCGTATCTGAAAATTGCAGAGGGCTGTGACAAACACTGTACCTACTGCATTATTCCGAAGGTTAGAGGCAATTACCGCAGCGTTCCCAAGGAGAGTCTGTTAAAAGAAGCCACAGAGTTGGCGGACAAGGGCGTACGGGAGTTGATCCTGGTAGCACAGGAGACCACGCTGTACGGTGTGGATCTGTACGGTAAAAAGGAACTGCCCAGACTTTTGCATGAACTGGCGCAGATTCCCGGCATTTATTGGATCCGTATTTTATATTGCTATCCTGAGGAGATCACGGACGAGCTGATTGATGCAATTGCTGCAGAGCCCAAGGTCTGCAATTATCTGGATATTCCCATTCAGCATGCTTCCGACAATGTGTTAAAGCGCATGGGAAGACGTACCGACCAGGCAGAACTTCGTGCTATCATCGGTAAGCTTCGGGAGAAGATTCCCGATATCTGTTTGAGAACGACTCTGATCAGCGGATTCCCTGGAGAGACTCAGGAGGATTTTGAGGAACTGTATCGCTTTGTTAACGAGATGGAATTCGATCGTCTGGGCGTATTCCCTTATTCCCAGGAGGAAGATACTCCCGCAGCCACCATGGAAGATCAGGTGCCGCAGGAAGTCAAGGAATTCCGGGATATACCATGAGTAAGATGAATCTGCCTAACTCACCACAGGTTAAGAAAATATCAACACTCTCCGACAGACATCTGCCTGAGGGCCTTCTGCTACTCCGGGAGTTCTGTTTGTATTTAAAACGCCAATTTCTGCGAAAAAAATACAAAAATATGAAATTTTGATATGTAAAAAGTCTCTATTCGACTGCATCTAGCCATGCCTGCTTTACATAAGTGATACAGCCGCCGCCAAGACCGGTGGACAGACCATACTGTCTGCCGTCGATACGGACATTCTCGTTTACTGCGGGCAGTACCATGTGGCTCTGGAACTTTTGCATTATCATAAGCAGCTGTCATATCCCACAGAAGACCTGTTTTTGCATATTCTGCATACTGACCGGCATTCAGCAGAATGACATCGGGGTAATCACCGCTGGCAAACAGACGGCCAACGCCATCTACATAGCTGGAATGGTCTAACTGCTGGATATTCAGACTGATGGGATGGCCCAGTGCTTCACTGACAGCTGTGTCCCATTGTTCGACGAATTTGTCCTGATAAGCATCCACAGATGCATTGAAGGTACCGTCTACGACGAGGGTAACCTTGTCCAGTACATAACCGTCATCGGAAGAAGCGGTGCTTTCGGTAGCAGCAGTAGTGCTTCCGTTATCGGTGGTGGATGCTGCGGGAGTATCGGAACCCTGACTTCCGCAGGCGGTGAGTGCAGTCAGCATGGAAACTGACAGCAACAGGCTTAAGATCTTGTTTCTTTTCATTGTAATCCTCCTTGTTTTCCGAAGGAAAATCCGAGCCCCTATGGCGAGGAGAGGATTTATCCTCCTTGTTTTCCGAAGGAAAATCCAATTTCACAAAGTGAAATTTCCCCTTATGGCGAGGAGAGGATTTATCCTCCTTGTTTTAAAAATACATCTCTCTATAGCAAATGGTTTACCACCATAATGCTCATTATAAAGTGACCGCGAATACCTGGCCTCTGTTGCCTGTATAGATCTTCTGATCTTCTTCTTCAGAGATCCGGCTGGGAAAATCCCAGATAAAGTGTAGCAGAAGTGCCATCAAATACTCTGTTGCCGGAATTGTCTACCGTGGTAAAGGCCATGGGCGGAATGGTGATCCGAATTTTTGCTTTCTCCGGCATCCAGACGGATCCGTTCGAACGCAGCCAGCTTGTGGTTGGGAACTTCGTTGGAAGAACCGTTTACATGGACATAGACCTGTATGACATCACTTAAGTCACGATCCGTGGGATTCTGGCAATGTATTGTGATTTGTGCGGAAGGAATCTCCTTCGTGTAATCAACTTCAGTTACTTTTTGCTTCTGTGATCTGCAATTCTCCGTAGGTGAGTCCGAAACCAAAAGGCTTCCAGGGTCTGCCTTCAAAATAACGGTAAGTGCGTCCGGTCATATGATAATCGGTAATGTCTGGCAGCGGTCCGGCATTATAATAGAAGGTAAGGGGCAGCTTGCCGCCGGGAGATACTTTGCCGAACAGGATGTCTGCAATGGCCCGTCCGCCTTCTCCGCCGGGATACCAGGCATGCAGTATTGCAGGCACCTGATCTTCGTAAGCGGACAGATCGATGGGGCTTCCGGCCAGATCAATCAGAATCACCGAGTACCGGTAGCGATGACCTGTTCTACCAGATCCCTCTGGATCTTGGGAAGCAGCAGATCTGGCTTGTCTCCACTGGCAAATGCATTACCCACATCTCCCTGTTCTCCTTCCAGTGTGGAGTCGAGACCGACACATACAATGGCTAGGTCACAGGATTCTGCCAATGCCACAGCTTCGGGGATACGGTAGTTCTGAAATACCTTTCGTACGGAAGGGTCATCATAGAGCAGACATCCTCTGCATAATTGACATCCCAGCCGGTATCCTCGCAGATTCTTGTAATTCCTTCCACTACAGTGATGGAACGGGGCGGGGTACCGTTGTAGTTACCAACCAGTGCGGCATGACTGTCGGCATTGGGGCCGATGACAGCCATGCGTTTGTTATCTTTCAAGGACAGAGGCAGTGTACCGTCATTTTTCAACAGAACACAGCTTTCCACAGCGGCCTGATAAGCCAGTTCCCGATGTTCTTTACAGCCCACCACATTGTAGGGAATTTCGTCCAGGGAACTGTGATCGAAGAGTCCTAACAGGTATCTGGTGGTGAAAAGACGTTCTGCACTGCGGCGGATTTCTTCTTCGGTTACCTTTCCCTGTTTATATGCCTGTAAAATATATTCATAGGTACAGCCGCAGTTTAAATCACAACCCTTTTCCAGGGCAAGAGCGGCGGAATCCTCCGGAAATGCAGTTACATGATGTCCCTCGTGGAAATCACGGATCGCCCAGCAGTCGGAAACGTAATGTCCTTCAAAATGCCATTTGTCGCGAAGCACCTCCTCCATAAGATAGGAGTGAGCACAGCAGGGTTCCTCGTTGGTACGGTTATAAGCACCCATGACAGCTTCCACATCAGCCTGTGTCACCAGAGCTTCAAAAGCGGGAAGATAAGTTTCCCACAGATCCTTCTTCGTAGCTTTGGCGTCGAAACTGTGACGCAGAGCCTCGGGACCGGAATGCACCGCAAAATGTTTGGCACAGGCGGCAGTGGTCAGGTAACCGTCTCTTTTGGTCTGTAATCCTTCCACAAAGGCACAGCCAAGAGAAGCGGTAAGTACGGGATCTTCTCCGTAGGTCTCCTGGCCTCTTCCCCAGCGGGGATCACGGAAGATATTGATATTGGGCGACCACATGGTCACACCTTTGTACCGGGTGCGGTCCCGAGGCGGGAATAAGCATTATATTTTGCCCGGGCTTCCAAAGCGATGGAACCGGCGATTTTCTGTAATAATTCACGGTCAAAGTTGCACCCAGGCCAATCGCCTGCGGATAACAGGTGGCAGTACCGGCTCTGGCAACACCATGAAGGGCTTCACTCCACCAGTCATAGGCGGAATGCCCAGACGGGGAATCGCGGGAGACGAGTGTAACAGCTGGGAAGCAGCTTCTTCTATTGTCATTTGTGCTACCAGTGCGGTAGCTTTTTCTCTGGCTTCTGTACGATTCATAATATATCTCACTTTTTGTTTTTTTAAATTGGAACTGCTTTCATTTAAGCTTATTGTAAGTGAAAAAAGTGTGGACTGCACGACAAAAAAGAAATTACATATGGGACAAAAATTGCTATTTTTAACAAAACAGGTAGAAATTCGGGACGGAATATGGTATGTAGGATACAGAGAGCTTTAAATTTTGTGCCTGCGGCCCAAAGTTTGCAGACTGTGAAAGGAATGGGGATTGGTATGAACACAGTAAAACCGTTTTATGAGAGCCGGAAAAAGGTCTATGACTGTCATGTCTGGTGGCATCCGAATTTTCCGTTCCATCTGCATAAGCATATGGAATTCGTTCATGTGACGGAAGGAGAGATGGATGCTACGGTAGCGGGGGTGAGCTATCATCTGACTGCCGGAGATTGCCTAATGATCTACCCGAACCAGATCCATTCCTACAGTTCTGTGGGAGAGGTGGGAATGCTTCTGATCATTGCAGATATGGATTCCATCGGGGAATTTCAGGAAGAACTTACCTATTATGATATGGAGTCTCCCGTTTTCAGAAAAGCATGCTCAGCCGTTACGGACAGATGGTACTGAACATTCTGGCAGATATTGGTCTGCATAAGGAACTGCGGCCATTTCGGCAGGACAAAGGGACTTCTGATGGCACTGTTGGCGGATATGTATGAAAATATTCCAGTGATCAAAAAGGACAAGCCTTCGGATCTGAATATCACGCAGAAACTTTTGCAATATATCAACGATAATATCACCGGGGAACTGACGGCACAGAAGGTGGCAAAAGAGTTGGGTATTAGTCCGTATTATCTGTCCCATATTTTTTCCTCCCAGTTAAATATCTCTTTTTCCTTCCTATGTAGCGCAGCAGCGGATGATCCTGGCCTGCAATCTGTTGAAGGACAGCAGAAAGACGGTGACAGAGATCAGTTACGAATGCGGATTTCCTAATATGCGGACCTTCCACCGCTGTTTTCAGAAAAGGTATGAATGCACCCCTACTCAGTGGCGGAGCGGAGTCACAAGGGAACGGATGAAAAAATACGACACCAGCTCTGGAATCAGGAAAAGTGGAAAGTGAAAATTCTCTGGAGTAAAATATTTCCTTTTCTCCGCCCGAGAAGTGTAGTATACTGTCTGTGGGAAAGATATAGGACAAGTGACAGCGAAAGGCGGTAAAGATATGACAGCGGAGATCATCTGTGTAGGTACCGAATTATTACTGGGAACATTGTGAATACGAATGCAACTTATCTGGCGGAAAAGCTGGCGGGAGCCGGACTGGACTGTTACTACCAGACAGTGGTGGGAGATAATGTGGAGAGACTGGCAGGTGTGTTGAAATGTGCCATGGAGCGTTCGGATGTGATCCTGTTATCTGGTGGACTGGGACCCACGGAGGATGATCTGACCAAGGAGACTGTGGCGGAAGTCTGTGGAAAGAATCTCTCGGTGGATGATCACAGCATGGAGCGCATTGCCGAATTTTTCGCAGTCAGAGATATTCAGCCCACGGAGAACAACTGGAAACAGGCCATGGTGCCAGAGGGAGCGAAGGTGCTGGACAATGATAATGGAACAGCGCCGGGCATTATTCTGGAGACGGAGAAGAACCGTATTGTGTTGCTGCCGGGACCCCCTGCGGAACTGGTTCCCATGTTCGAACAGCAGGTGCTTCCTTATCTGGATACACTGACTCCCCGGGGTGATCTGTTCTCAGATGGTAAAGCTTTGCGGTGTGCCGGAGAGCCAGGTGGAGGATACCCTGAAGGATCTGATCGACGGACAGACCAATCCTACGATAGCTACCTATGCCAAGACGGGAGAAGTACATATCCGTGTCACCGCTTCCGGGGAAGATACCAAGGCAGCTGGAAAAGCCATTAAACCTGTGGTGAAGGAACTGAAATCCCGTTTCGGAGCGGATATTTACAGTACCAAGGCGGAGACTACCCTGGAGATGGCGGTAGCAGATCTGCTGATGGCCAATGATCTGACGGTGACAACCGCGGAATCCTGTACCGGCGGCATGATCGCAGCAAGGATCATCAATGTCCCCGGGGTATCGGAGTGCTACAAGGCCGGACTGGTGACTTATTCCAATAAGGCAAAACGGAAATTCCTGGGAGTGCGTAAGAGCACGCTGGACAAATACGGTGCCGTCAGCAGCAAGACTGCCTCAGAGATGGCAAAAGGAGCCGCACTGTTAATGAAATCGGATGTGGCTGTGGCAGTGACCGGAATTGCGGGACCGGACGGCGGAACCGAGGAAAAGCCGGTAGGACTGGTATATATCGGATGCAGCGTAAAGGGAGAAGTTACGGTGAAAGAGTATCATTTCTCCGGAACCCGCAGCCAGATCAGAGGAGGCAACTACCTCTGCAGCACTGATTCTTATGCGCAGCTGTATTCTGAAATACTTCAGTAAAGTTACTTTTGGTAAAAAGTAACAGAAAAATATTTTGTGAGATACCCTCAAAACGAAGGGGTAAAAAATTGTAGATAGTGACGAAAACACAGGAAATGTATCATGCGTCCTTGCGGGAAGCGGGGATGTGTGATACATTCATTTTTTTGTATCTTTTATCTCTGATTATCGACAGACATTTCAGGATGTTCAGGCATTCGCCAAAATTTCAGACGATCATCGGAACGAAAAAATAAGGGGGAATGCTTATGAGGGAGCTTTAATGTACACAAAATATGTATAATAAAAATAGACATTGACAAACACGAACAAATGTTTTATCCTAAATAAAAGCAGAACATTTGTTCCTTGAACAAAAAGGAGATTGACATGGAAAAAGACGATAAGCTTAAAGCATTGGATGCGGCGCTGAGCCAGATCGAGAAGCAGTACGGAAAGGGCGCGGTAATGAAGCTGGGAGATCCCACGGCACAGATGAACGTGGAGACCATTCCTACCGGTTCTTTAAGTTTGGATATAGCATTGGGACTGGGTGGTATTCCTAAGGGAAGAATCATAGAGATCTACGGTCCGGAATCCAGTGGTAAGACGACTGTGGCGTTACATATGATTGCAGAGGTACAGAAGCGCGGCGGTATCGCAGGTTTTATCGATGCGGAGCATGCTCTTGATCCTGTTTATGCGAAGAGTATAGGTGTTGATATCGACAACCTTTATATTTCCCAGCCGGATAACGGTGAGCAGGCGCTGGAGATCACCGAGACCATGGTGCGTTCCGGAGCTATTGATATCATTGTAGTGGACTCCGTAGCTGCACTGGTACCGAAGGCGGAGATCGACGGGGATATGGGAGACAGCCATGTGGGTCTGCAGGCACGACTGATGTCCCAGGCGCTGAGAAAGTGACCGGTGTCATCAGCAAGTCTAACTGTACGGTTATCTTTATCAACCAGCTGCGTGAGAAGGTAGGTGTAATGTTCGGTAATCCTGGAGACCACTACTGGCGGACGTGCGCTGAAGTTCTATTCTTCTGTACGACTGGATGTCAGAAGGATCGAAGCTCTGAAGCAGGGCGGTGAAGTGATCGGTAACCGTACCCGTGTCAAAGTCGTTAAAGAATAAGATTGCACCTCCTTTCAAGGAAGCAGAGTTTGATATCATGTTCGGTGAAGGTATTTCCATGGTAGGAGATATTCTGGATCTGGCAGCCAGCTGTGACGTTGTGGCAAAGTCCGGTGCCTGGTATGCCTACGAGGGCAACAAGATCGGACAAGGCCGTGAGAATGCCAAGCAGTATTTAAAGACAATCCCGCCATCTGCGATGAGATTGCCGAGAAGGTCGAGATCATTACGGACTAAAGGCAGATGTCACTGCCGCAGCAGAGAAGGAAGAGTAGATCCATGCTGGTAACACAGGTTACGGAACTTTCCAAATCGAGAAGCAAAGTATATATTGATCAGAATTCGCCTTTGTATTGTATCTGCAAAGGGAATTGCGCTTTTCTTTACCGGATATAAAGGAAGGACAGCAATTGCGAGGAAAGACTATCGGACTATCATGCAGGAGGTACTGGTTCCCAAGCGGGCGAAGCTTCGTGCCATGAACCTGTTGCAGGGAAGAGAATATACGACGGCACAGCTGCGGACAAAATTACAGCAGGGCTTTTATCCGGCGGAGATTATAGAGCAGGCTATCGCTTATGTGGCGGGCTTTCATTATATCGATGATCTGCGATATGCCGTGGATTATATTACTTATCGACGAGGACAGCCGCAGCAGGCGGCGGATCGAACAGGATCTGCAGGGCAAGGGAATCCCGGCAGCTACCATGGAAGAGGCCTGGCAGGTCTGGCGGGAGAACGGTGGGGGCAGGACGAACAGCGTATGATCCGGGAACAGCTTCATAAGAAGCACTATGATCCGGAAGCAGAGACAGACTGGAAGGAACGTCAGAAAATCTACGCTTTTCTGGCCAGAAAGGGATTCTCCGCAGAAGCTATCCGCAAAGCCATCGGTGGCATGCATAGCGATGATTTCTGAGAATACCGGACGACGCATAACAGCAAGAAATAATGCACAAAGATTGTTTTGATATAGGAACTATTTTTGGACTAATTGCGACTTGTACTTGACATGGGTGTAATTTCAGTTTACACTAATACTGTTGTGAATTGCTTGTTAGAATGTACATAAATTGCATTCTATTATGAACGATAATTTGTATTATCGGAGCAAAATGTACAATGAAAATTTCATAAGGAGGTGCTCCTGTAGTGGACACTAATATTGTAATAGTATTAGTGGCTTCTGTTATTGCCATTATAGCTGCAGTGCTGATCACAGCAAAGGTTACCACGAACCGTCTGAAGAAGAACGCGGAGGGAACCATCGGCAACGCAGAGGAGAAGGCAAGAGAGATTATTGATGAAGCTCTGAAGACTTCAGAGAACAAAAAGCGCGAATCACTCCTGGAAGTCAAGGAAGAGTCCATTCGTACCAAGAATGAACTGGACAAAGAAATCAAGGAACGCAGAGCGGAAGCCCAGCGGTATGAGCGCAGAGTTCAGCAGAAGGAAGAGAACATCGATAAGAAAGCAGATGCCATCGAGAAGCGCGAGGCAAGTTTAGCATCCAGAGAAGAATCCCTCAATCGCATGAAGGAAGAAGTCTCCAAGCTGAATGAGCAGCGTGTGCAGGAACTGGAACGAATTTCAGGATTAACCTCTGAACAAGCAAAAGACTACTTATTGAAAATTGTTGAAGATGAAGTGAAACATGAATCGGCCGTGATGATCAAGGAAATGGAGAGTCGGGCCAAAGAAGAAGCGGACAAAAAGGCAAAGGAATATGTGGTTAACGCTATACAGAGATGTGCAGCAGATCATGTCTCTGAGACTACAATTTCCGTTGTACAGTTACCGAATGATGAGATGAAGGGACGTATCATCGGACGTGAGGGACGTAATATCCGTACCCTTGAGACCATGACAGGTGTAGACCTGATCATAGATGATACACCGGAAGCAGTAATCCTGTCCGGATTTGATCCGATTCGTCGTGAGGTAGCGAGAATTGCGCTGGAGAAGCTGATTGTGGACGGACGTATCCATCCGGCCAGAATCGAAGAGATGGTAGAGAAGGCGCAGAAGGAAGTCGAAGTAATGATCAAGGAAGAGGGAGAAGCCGCAACTCTGGAGGTTGGTGTACATGGCATTCATCCCGAACTGGTAAGATTACTCGGTAAGATGAAATTCCGTACCAGCTATGGACAGAACGCATTAAAGCATTCAATCGAGGTTGCACAGTTGTCAGGTCTTCTGGCAGCGGAGCTGGGACTGGATGTGAGACTTGCCAAGAGAGCGGGACTGCTGCATGATATCGGTAAGGCAGTAGACCACGAAATGGAAGGTTCCCATATTCAGCTGGGTGCTGAACTGTGTCGGAAATATAAAGAGAACGCTACGGTTATCAATGCCGTGGAATCTCACCATGGCGATGTAGAGCCTACTTCCCTGATTGCATGTATTGTACAAGCTGCTGATACAATATCCGCTGCAAGACCGGGAGCTAGAAGGGAAACACTGGAAACCTATACTAGCAGATTAAGACAGTTAGAAGATATCACAAACAATTTCAAAGGTGTAGATAAATCCTTTGCTATTCAGGCTGGTCGTGAAGTTCGTGTTATGGTAGTGCCCGAGCAGATTTCAGATGCCGATATGGTATTGTTGGCAAGAGATATTTCCAAGCAGATCGAAGCTGAATTGGAATATCCCGGACAGATCAAGGTAAATGTGATCCGTGAGAGCCGCGTAATTGATTACGCCAAATAACTGGCCAGTCAGAAATGACAATTTCATACGAAGTAAGAAAAGCTGTTGTGCTGTTAAAGCACAGCAGCTTTTTTGATAAAATTTTCGAAAAAAGGTATTGTACAAAGAACTTTCTTATAGTATGATATTCGAAGTGTATGATTGTATACGATTATCCAACGTCCACAGAAGAAAGCGTATTCCCTATGGGAAAAAACGAGAAAGGTATGGTACGAAATGAAAGCATATCAGGAATTATCCAAGGAAGAACTTTTAACATTGAAGGCAGAGCTGAACGCTGCATATGAAGATGCAAAAGGCAAAGGCCTGAAACTGGATATGTCCAGAGGAAAACCGGCAGTTAACCAGCTGGATATGACAATGGATTATCTCGATGTTGTAAATTCTCAGAGCGCTATGAAGGCTGAGGATGGAATGGATGTTCGAAATTATGGTGGCCTGGACGGTATTCCTGAGGCAAAGAAACTGATCGCTGACATTCTGGAAGTGAAGCCGGAGAATGTGATCGTCTGCGGTAATGCCAGCCTGACCATCATGTATGATACCGTATCCCGAAAGCTATGACCCATGGCATCTTAGGCAATACCCCCTGGTGTAAGCTGGATCATGTAAAGTTTCTGTGTCCCGTACCCGGTTATGACAGACATTTTGGAATCACAGAGCATTTCGGAATTGAAATGATCAATGTGCCTATGACACCCGAAGGACCGGATATGGACATGGTAGAGAAGCTGGTGTCTGAAGATCCTGCCATCAAGGGTATCTGGTGCGTACCCAAATACTCCAACCCTCAGGGCTATTCCTACTCCGATGAGACTGTAAGACGTTTCGCAGCATTGCAGCCTGCCGCACCGGATTTCCGTATTTTCTGGGATAATGCCTATGCCATCCATCATTTATATGATGACAGACAGGACCAGCTGTTAGAGATTCTTTCCGAGTGTGAGAAAGCAGGACATCCGGACATGGTATTCGAGTTCTGCTCCACCTCCAAGGTAACCTTCGCAGGAGCCGGCATTGCGGCTATTGCATCTTCCAAGGCAAACCTGGATGATATGCGCAAGTCCATGACAATTCAGACGATTGGTTATGATAAGATCAACCAGTTACGCCATGTACGTTATTTCAAGGATATCAATGGTGTACGTGAACATATGAAGAAGCACGCAGCGATCATGCGTCCCAAGTTCGAGGCTGTACTGCAAGTGCTGGAGAATGAGCTGGGAGGCTTAGGCATCGGTACCTGGACTAAGCCCAACGGTGGATATTTCATCTCCTTTGATGCCCTGGAAGGCTGTGCCAAGGCTATCGTGGCAAAGTGTAAGGAAGCAGGCGTGACTCTGACCGGAGCAGGCGCTACGTTCCCCTATAAGAAGGATCCCAAGGATTCCAATATCCGTATTGCACCTTCCTTCCCCACACCAGAGGAGATGGCAATGGCTACGGATCTGTTCGTGCTTTGTGTCAAGATGGTGAGCGTAGATAAATTACTGAAAAACAGGTAAGTATTCGATTTGGATGAGAAGGGATGATAAGTCATGGAAGAATTCAAGCGTATCAGCCGTGATCTGGTAGCAAAGGGTGCTATTATCGACTATTATCAGGATACCATGCAGATTCCCAACGGTAATATTGCAAAATGGGATCTGATCGACCATAAGGGGCGGCTGCGGTAGTAGCCGTGAGAGAAGACGGTAAGCTTCTGATGGTGCGTCAGTACCGCAATGCACTGGAACGCGAGACTCTGGAGATTCCGGCAGGCGGACTGAACGGGAGAGAAGAGCCCACGGATCAGGCAGCTATGCGGGAATTGCAGGAAGAGACCGGGTATCATACTGACCATGTGGAGCTGTTGACCTCTATTTATACCACAGTGGCATTCTGCAATGAGAAGATCGATATTTATCTGGCCAGAGGACTGAAAGACAGAGGAAACCAGCATCTGGATGAAGATGAATTTATCAATGTAGAGGCTTATTCCGTAGAAGAATTAAAGCAGATGATCTACGACTGCAGGATCCAGGATGCCAAGACAATCTGCGGCATTTTAACTTACGCGTCAAATACCTGAGTGAGTAATTCCGTTACAGACAAAAGCAGTCACGACCGGCTGCTACATAATGATTTTAGGAAAGCCCATCCAGACAGGCAGTACCTGTCCGGATGGGCTTTTTCTTTCTGAAAGACGAATAAGAAAGCATGATTTTCCATGTTGTCCGCATATATTACTAACAACGCCTGACGGGAGACGAGAATATATGAAATGGAACAGATCCATGTTGCCTGCGGGAAAACTCCCGCTGCACTTTTTGTTTTTGACGGGATTTGTGGTGGGATTGTTTGCGGTGTATTTCGGACGGGGAATTCTGTTAAACCGTGCGGGAATGCTGGATGAGGACACGTTATATCGCATGAAATATATGACCGTGGACAGCAGTATCCTGTTCTGGTACGTGCTGTGCAAAAGATGTCGGAATTTTCTGGTGCTTATTATCATGGCAACGACTTATCTGGGATGGATTTTCTGCGGAGGAGTCACCGTAAAATACGGATTCTCTGTGGGCTTTTTTCTGAGTACGGCAGTGTTTAGGTATGGAATCAAGGGGATCCTTCTGGGGATCGTGAGCATCTTTCCCCATTATCTGTGTTACCTGCCGGCTATGATCCTGTTACTCAGATGGTGTGAAGATATGCACCGGAGTATTTATTTTTACCATCACACAACCGGGCAGGGAAAAAATCCCTGCCCGGCAGATTGGGAAAACTGGCGCTCATATGGATCGCACTGGTTTTCGGATGTTTATTGGAATGTTTTGTGAATCCTGCGTTATTAAAAGGATTCCTGCAGTTTTTTTGAAACTGTTTTAACTATTCAGCACCCCATTTGCAAAATCGTTCTTTTTATTCGTACTCAGCGATATCGTAGATCAGACGCTCACTGTCTTCCCAGCCCAGGCAGGGATCGGTGATGGACTTGCCGTAGCAGCCGGCACCCACCTTCTGGTTGCCTTCCTCGATGTAGCTCTCGATCATGACGCCCTTGACCAGCTTGTGCAGATCGGGGCTGAGTTTACGGCTGTGCATAACTTCCTTGGCGATACGGATCTGCTCCTTGAACTGCTTGTTGGAGTTGGAGTGGTTCGCATCGATCACGCAGGCAGGATTCTTCAGATCCATTTTTTCATACATATCCCACAGACGGATCAGATCCTCGTAATGGTAGTTGGGGATATTGGCACCGTGCTTGTTGGTAGCACCGCGCAGTACGGTGTGTGCCAGATCATTGCCGTGGGTATTCACCTCCCATCCGGTATAGATGAAGGAGTGGGGGTGCTGTGCCGCATATACGGAGTTCAGCATTACGGAGAAATCTCCGCTGGTAGGATTCTTCATACCGGCAGCTACATCGAAGCCGCTGACGGTGAGACGATGCTGCTGATCCTCTACGGAACGGGCACCGATGGCCACATAGGAGAGGATATCGGATACATAACCCCAGTTCTCAGGGTATAACATTTCATCTGCCGCAGTCAGCCCTGTCTCCTGGATCGCACGGATGTGCATTTTACGCATGGCCATCAGTCCTGCCAGGAAATCCGGCTTCTTCTCGGGATCGGGCTGGCTGGTGATACCCTTGTAGCCCTCGCCGGTGGTGCGGGGCTTGTTGGTGTAGATTCTGGGCACGAGGATCAGCTTGTCCTTAACTTTCTCATTCACTTTGGCAAGACGATTGACGTAATCACATACGGAATCTTCGTTATCAGCGGAGCAGGGTCCGATAATCACCAGAAACTTATTGCTTTTGCCGGTGAGGACGTCACGGATTTCAGCATCTCTTTCTTCTTTGATCCTGGCTAATTCTGCCGGAAGGGGCAGTTCCTTGCGGATCTCCGCAGGAGTGGGCAGTTTTTGATAAATTCGAAACTCATGGTATTCCATCGTGCGCAGGGCACGTCCTTTCTGCTAAATGTCATTGCTCATTATAGCCCAGATCGTGCAAGGATGCAAGAAAATTTAGCGATTTAAAGCAGAAAAGAGAAAAGGAACGGATAAATTGCTGTGCTAAAGCGTTAATTTGGAAAATTATATTGACAGGTATACGGGTTTGCCATAAAGTAAAAATGTATCTGAAATGTTAACAAAAAAAGTACGAGAGAGGGCAAAATTATGTATGGAACAATTTGGGCATTGCTGCCGCCTGTGGTGGCAATCGTATTGGCACTGATCACAAAAGAAGTATATTCGTCACTGTTTATCGGCATTGTTACGGGAGCTTTGATTTATACCGGATTTTCTCCTATTGCAACGCTGGATACGGTGATCAACGAAGGATTTATCAATTCCGTGGCGGATGCATGGAATATCGGTATTTTCATGTTCCTGATCCTGTTGGGCACCATGGTGGCACTGATGAACAAGGCAGGAGGCTCTGCAGCCTTCGGCGAATGGGCGAAAAAGCATGTAAAGACCAGAGCAGGGAGCGCTGCTTTCCACCTTTTTTATTAGGTGTTCTGATTTTCGTGGATGACTATTTTAACTGTCTGACTGTAGGCTCTGTTATGATGCCGGTAACAGACGGACATAAGATTTCGAGCAAAGCTGGCATACATTATTGATGCCACCGCAGCACCCATCTGTATGATCGCACCGATCTCTTCCTGGGCGGCCGCAGTATCCGGTATGGTGGATGAAGGTGTTTATTCCGGTATTGAACTGTTCGTAAGAGCTATCCCCTATAACTATTATTCGCTGTTAACCATTGTATTTGTCGTCGGAATGGCACTGATGGGATTCGATTACGGTCCTATGGCTAAGCATGAGCGTAATGCCAGAGAAAAGGGTGATCTGTTTCACCGAGGGAGAGCGCGTGGCCAATGCAGACAATGCACCCAAAGGTTCCACCAGAGGCAAGGTCTACGATCTGTTGATCCCGGTGATCGTACTGATTGTCTGCTGTGTCATCGGCATGATCTATGTCGGCGGCTTCTTTGAAGGCGTGGGATTCATCGATGCCTTCAGTGCTACCGATGCTTCTGTAGGACTTCCCTGGGGATCTCTGATCGCATTATTATTTGCCATTGTATATTATATGTGCAGAAGACTGGTATCCTTCAAGGAGGCCATGAACTGTCTGACCCAGGGCTTCATTGCCATGGTTCCTGCCATGCTGATCCTGACCTTTGCTGTTACTCTGAAGACCATGACCGGACTGTTAGGTGCGGATGTCTATGTGGCAGGCCTGATGCAGGGAGCATCAGCAGGGCTTACCAATATGCTTCCGGCCATCATTTTCCTTGTAGCATGTTTCTTAGCCTTTGCTTCCGGTACCAGCTGGGGAACCTTCGGTATTCTGATCCCTATCGTTACCGGCGTATTTACCGATCCCACGACCGGAGCTATCGTACCCGGAGCCGAGCATCTGATCATCATCGGTGTGTCTGCATGTCTGGCAGGTGCTGTTATGGTGACCATTGTTCCCCCATCTCCGATACGACTATTATGGCTTCTGCGGGAGCACAGTGTAATCATATCAACCATGTATCCACCCAGGTACCTTATGTACTGACTGTGGCGGCAATCTCTTTTGTGACTTATATCATTGCCGGTTTTGTACAGAATGTGGTGATCTGTCTGGTGATCGGTATTCTGCTGACACTGGCTACGCTGGTGGTTCTGAAACGTGTCTTCGGTGAGAAGGCTGTCGTACGGAAATAACGTAGGCGCAGGAACGCGACTGTGAGAAAGGAAATATATAAATTATGAAATACGACTATCTGGTGGTCGGCTCCGGATTGTACGGAGCGGTGTTCGCAAAAGAAGCGGCTGACAGAGGGAAAAAGGTTCTGGTCATCGATAAACGCCCTAATGTGGCGGGAAACATTTATACGGAAACCGTGGAAGGAATTCATGTCCATAAATACGGTGCCCATATTTTTCACACCAATGATACAAAGGTGTGGAAATACATTACGCGATTTGCGGAGTTCAACCGTTTCACCAATTCTCCGGTGGCCAATTATCACGGAGAGTTGTACTCACTGCCTTTTAACATGTACACTTTTAATAAAATGTGGGGCGTGGTGACTCCCGAAGAAGCTGCGGCCAAGATTGAAGAGCAGCGGCAAGCTGCCGGGATCACGGAACCGAAAAATCTGGAGGAACAGGCCATCTCTCTGGTGGGTAAGGATATTTTTGAAAAACTGGTAAAGGGCTACACCGAGAAGCAGTGGGGACGTGACTGTAAAGATCTTCCGGCCTTCATTATCAAACGTCTGCCGGTGCGTCTGACTTTTGACAACAACTATTTCAATGCGTTGTATCAGGGCATTCCCATTGGCGGTTACACGAAGCTGGTGGAACATCTGTTAGAGGGCATTGAGGTACGCCTGAACACAGATTATCTGGAGCAGAAAGAGGAACTGGATAAACTGGCAGAGACTGTTGTCTATACCGGCCCCATCGATGCCTATTTCGGCTACTCTCTGGGAGCACTGGAATATCGTTCCGTCAGGTTCGAGACAGAGGTGCTGGATGTTCCCAACTTCCAGGGAAATGCTGCGGTGAATTACACGGATCGCGAGACTCCCTGGACCCGGATCATTGAGCACAAATGGTTCGAGTTTGGCAAGGACGAACAGGGACAGGATCTCCCGAAGACGGTCATCAGCAGAGAGTACAGTTCCGAATGGAAGCCGGGAGATGAGCCTTATTATCCAGTCAATGATGAAAAGAACGGCGCTTTGTATGCAGAGTATAAAAGGCTGGCAGATACGGAAAAGAACGTGATCTTCGGCGGAAGACTGGCGGAATACCGCTACTATGATATGGATGCGGTCATTGCCACGGCATTGAGGAAGAGCGAAGAAGTATTGTAATGTAACAGATCATAAATGAGGGCAAAAGAAATGCAGTGGCGTGGGTAACGTCACTGCATTTTTTATAGCTGCGCCGTCGGCGCACGTTTTGAAACAACCTTTAGCCGATCTGCGGTTTTGCTTTTCTCTTATTGCGGAACTCTCTGACAGCGATCAGCAGATCATAACGATATACCAACGTGTACATCACAGCCGCCATGACGAAAGCAGTAAGCACATCAAATACGGAATGCTGTTTGATGAACATGGTTGCCATAATAATGGAGACAGCCAGGATCAGGGAACCGATGCGGATGCCTTTTTTTTCTTCTCAAAGCATTTGCTGCGGATAATGGCAAAGTGTGCACCCAGAGAATTATATACATGAATGCTGGGCCACAGGTTGGTAGGAGTGTCTGTCCGATACAGAGCGGCTACCATACGGGTGAAGATATTGTCTCTCGGCATAACAGCGGGACGAAGGTGCTGTCCGTTGGGCCACAGGGTGGATACGATCAGGAAAATCGTCATGCCCGTGAAGAGGAAGATACAGGTGCGGCAATAATCCTCTTTGTTCTTGAAAAAGAAATAAATGACCACAGCCGATACATAGGCAAACCACAAAAAGTAAGGGATGACGAACACTTCACAAAAGGAATATAATCATCCGCCGCCATATGTATGATCCGGTAATGTCCGGTAGTATTTTTCTCCAGCCAGGCGAACCAGGTCATGTAAATAATGCCATATATAATAAGAGGAATGGCATGTTTATATTTCAAATAGAAGATCCGTAATTTTTCCATAAAAACCTCATTTCTCTAAAAACCTATGTTCTAAAATCAATTTTAGTATAGCTATCGGAACAAAAAAATCAAGGCTTTTTGGAATACTTAAGCATTCTTAAGAAAATCTTTAGAGTGTGTTAAATCTGTTTAAGGTGTGATCATCCGGATGGCACCGGGGAGACATTCCACCCGGAAACCGCGGCTCTTTCTTGTCACTTCTCCGTCTGTATGCACCCACAGAGGAGCGGAAGCTGTTATGGACATCTGTGTGGCGGTATGGGCATTGATGCCTTTGACAAAATAATGTTTGCCGAAAAAGGCAGTGGGCAGGGCCAGCAGAACCAATCCCTTGGAAATATTGCCTACGGAACAGAGATCCAATACCCCGTCATGATCGACAGCGGGAGGGCAGAACATGAAACCGCCGCCCTCGTAACGGTGACTCATACAGGTCACGAACAGAAAACGGGGAGTTCTACGGATTCCTTTTGTCATGTACCTTGTCCTCCAGTGTCAGCGTGCAGGAGACCTTGCGGGCAGTGATCAGCTGTTTTAAGGCGATACCCAGATAGGTCAGCTTTCCTAAGCCGATCCGGTTCATGGTATCCTTGATCCGGGAACTCATGGCTTCCGCACAGACGGCGGCATCAAAGCCGATCCCGCAGCTGACGGCAAAAGCCTGGATTCTTCCGGCTGGTCTTCGTCCAGATAGGTCAGTCTCCCCAGATCCATGGCTCTGGGAGAATTATTATGAAGGATCAGATTGAGAGCAGCCTTTGGATCCTTGGAAATTCCCAGATCTCGGGCCAGATCATTGCTGGAGCCGGTGGGAATGTAGCCGAGGATGACTTTGGAAGGATCTGCAATGCCCTGAAGGGTCTCGTTTATCGTGCCGTCACCCCCCAGAACGATGAGCGTTAAGTCAGGCTCTGCAGCATGCTCTGCGGTGATCTGTGCGGCCAGCTGTCGGACTTCTCCGGCTTTCCCGGAAAAATAGGTCTGATATTCGGTATTGCCTGCTTTCAGAGCCGGCTCCACCTGTTCGGCCCAGATCTTTGCCCCTCTTCCGGAGCGGGAGGCGGGATTGATAATAATATGATACATGAGGATTCCCCATCTTTCGTAAAGTTGTAACTATTCAGAGCCGGGAAAAATTGCATAAATTCGCGAATCATGCTTGCATGAATGAGCATAATTTTGAAAAATTTTTATGGCGAAGTAGCCTCGAGCAGAGAACAGGTAAACCTGCTCTCCAAGTAAGCATCGTAGATGCGATTTTGCGAATGAGGCTCTGAATAGTTATGTTAAAATTTATTCTACACCAGGGGCTTCTGCCAACATTGTTCATTTTCTATCTTTGCAATTAAAAGGTTCTATGCTATACTAAACCATAAGTTTAGCGAATTAACGTAACATAAGGAGGAATGAGGCATGTATTCATTGGATGAAGTAAAAAAGTAGATCCCGAAGTGGCACAGGCCATTATTGACGAGGAGAATCGTCAGAACAGTCACATCGAGCTGATCGCATCTGAAAACTGGGTAAGTAAGGCTGTTATGGCAGCTATGGGAAGTCCACTGACCAATAAATATGCGGAAGGATATCCCGGCAAGAGATATTACGGTGGTTGTGAGTGCGTGGATGTCATCGAGAATCTGGCAATCGAGCGTGCCAAGAAGCTGTTCGGCTGTGATTATGCCAATGTACAGCCCCATTCCGGAGCACAGGCGAATATGGCAGTGCAGTTCGCTGTGCTGAAGCACGGCGATACCATTATGGGTATGAATCTGGATCACGGCGGACATCTGACCCATGGTTCACCCGTCAATATGTCCGGTAAATATTTCCATGTAGTACCTTACGGCGTGGATGACAACTGATTCTTAGATTACGACAGAATGAGAGAACTGGCACTGGAATGCAAGCCTAAGATGATCATTGCCGGTGCTTCTGCGTATGCCAGAACCATTGATTTCAAGAAGTTCCGTGAAGTAGCGGATGAAGTCGGTGCGGTACTGATGGTAGATATGGCACATATCGCAGGCCTTGTGGCAGCAGGCCTGCATCCAAGTCCCATTCCCTATGCGGATGTAGTGACCACCACCACCCACAAGACACTGCGCGGACCCAGAGGCGGTATGATCCTCTGCAACAAGGAAGCCAACGAGAAATTCAATTTTAATAAAGCTATTTTCCCCGGCATTCAGGGCGGCCCGCTGATGCATGTCATCGCAGCCAAGGCTGTCTGCTTCGAGGAAGCATTAAGCGACGACTTTAAGGTATATCAGAAGAACATTGTGGACAACGCACAGGCATTGTGCAAGGGCCTGATGAGCCGTGACATTAAGATTGTCTCCGGCGGTACCGACAATCATCTGATGCTGGTAGACCTGACCCCTTACGGTCTGACCGGTAAGGCAGTGGAGAAACTGTTGGATGCAGCGCACATCACCGCCAACAAGAACACCATCCCCAACGATCCTCAGTCTCCGTTCGTGACCAGTGGTATCCGTCTGGGAACCCCTGCGGTAACTTCCAGAGGTCTGAACACCGAGGATATGGATCAGGTGGCAGAGGCCATTGCCATGGTCATCAAGGGCGGCGAGGAACAGGTTCCCGCAGCCAGAGCCATCATTCAGAAATTAACAGACAAATATCCTCTGATCTAGGCAGAAGTTGTTTGCAAAGGTCAGCCCGTACATGTAAATGTGCAGGCTGGCCTTTATTTATGTTGGAGTTGAGTTTATACAGTCGTCGTGTTAAAATGTTGGACGGAATACAAAAGAACAGCAGATAGAGGGAACAGATGAAAAAGAGAAATGGAAAACCTTTGTGACGGACAGGTGGAAGGTGGCAGCGCCGGGACTGCTGGCAGCTTTGCTGTCTGTTTTATTTTTTTTATTTATGCACCGTTGAATTGTATGTTACGAACCAGACAGAATTCTGGTTTGATTTTTATAAGATATTAAAAGCGGTTCTGCAGAATTTTGCACTTTTTTTGGACTGAATGTGTTGGGAATCCTTTTGGCAGCCTGTATCTCCAAAGTTTTTTTGCCGGTTCGTTACGGCAGCGGAACTGGTGGTTTTGCTTACTTTATATGTGCAGGGCAATTTTCTGGTGAATCATATGCCGCCTTTCGACGGCACGGAAATCGTATGGGAGGACTACCGGGGAGAAAATATAAAGACAGCGATAGTGTGTATTCTCATAGCGGCAGCGGTCGTGACCGTGGCAAAGCTGCTTGGTGCAAAGAGATTTCAGGGAATCTGTATGGCTGTGAGTGCGGGACTTTCGGGAATTCTCATGATAACGCTTCGATGACTGTGACCACAGGGGCTTGGGAGAGAACCACTTATTATGCACTGGAGAACGGACAGTACCGTCTGTCACAGGATCAGAATTTCCTGGTATTGCTGTTGGATGCGGTGGATGCGAAGACTTTTGAAGAAGTGATGGATTCGGATCCGGCCTATACAGAGACATTGCTGATTTTACTTATTATCCGGATATGGTGGGAGCATATCCTGGACGGCGTTTTTTCTGTTCCGTATATCTTATCGGGCAAATGGTATGAAGGAGAAGAATATTATCTGGATTACGCGGCGGCAGCTGTGGATGAATCAGGATTGTTCCGGGAACTGTCTGAGAGGGATTATGACATCGCATTGTATGAGTCTGATCCGTGGGTGACTTCGTATACCTATCAGTTTTCCAATATGGTGGAACTGCAGCATGAGGCGTATGTCTGGAAGTATTTCAGGCGGGCAATCTGCAAGCTGGGCGGCATCCGCTACGCACCGTTTTCCTAAAGGAATACTGTTATCGGGCCATTGTACAGACGCAGGGGGGCAGCACAATGCCTTTTGTGGACGAGAGCAATCCTCTGTATACCTGGGATCTCAAAGAATTTGCCACACATATGCAGGAAGAAGAGGTGACGTATCAGGAGGGAAAGTGTTTCCGGTATTATCATTTGCAGGAGGGCAGTTCCTTTCCTGTATGATGCGGATCTGAATGCGGTAGGAGATTCTTCGTATACGGAGACGCTGGAGGCCAATATCAGGGTGATCGGTCAGTTTCTTGATAAGCTGAAACAGTCAGACCTGTATGACAATTCGGTTATTATCGTTATGGCAGATCATGGCTTTGATCCTCAGAATGAGGTCTCGGCATATGACAGACAGAATCCTCTGTTCCTGGTAAAAGGTGTGGGAGAGAGCCATCCGTTACAGACATCGCTTGTTCCTGCAGCTTACGAGGATCTTCAGGATGCATATGTGAGACTGATGGACGGAGCGGCGGGAGATGCGATTTTCCCATATCAGGAGGGAGAAAAAAGAGAACGCCGGTACATTTTTATGAGAATACAGAACACGTCATGTATGAATGGTTACAGACGGGACCGGCATGGGATTTTTAACGCATATCGTGAGACGGGGAACAAATATCCCCGCAAGAATTAGAGACAACCCCTGTTTTGAACTTTTGGAATTTACAGCAAAAGGTTAAAAATGGGGGGTTGTCTTTTTCATGCTTTACTGTGCTAGAATATCCCTCGGTGAAAAACAAGTGTCCGCACTACAGATACGAACTGGAAGAAAGGATAACATATGGGAGAAACGACCAAGTATTTTGTGGTGAAGCAGAAGGCGATCCCCGCAGTACTGTTAAAGGTAGTGGAAGCAAAGCGGCTTCTGGAGTCAGAGAAGGTTCTGACCATACAGGAAGCGGTTGATGCGGTAGGTATCAGCCGCAGTTCTTTTTATAAGTACAAAGATGATATTTTTCCCTTTCATGACAATTCCCAGGGAACGACCATCACTCTTACTTTTCAGATGGATGATGAACCGGGTATATTGTCGGATGTGCTGAAGATCATCGCAGAGTACCGGGCCAATATCCTGACGATCCATCAGAGTATTCCCATCAACGGAATCGCTTCTCTGACATTGAGTATTCAGGTATTGCAGACCACGGGGACATTTCCGGATGATTGAGCAGCTGGAGGGACAGCCCAGTGTACATCATGTAAAAATACTGGCAAAAGAATAAAATTTTTCACACGCAATTTGTGCCTGCGCAAGGTACTAAAGTACCTGAAAGTTTGCAGGCTATGAGAAAGGCAAGGGTTATGATATGATCAACGTTGCAGTATTAGGCTACGGCACCGTGGGCAGCGGTGTGGTGGAAGTTATCGAGAAAAACAAGGACATGGTGAACAAGAAGTCCGCACAGGAACTGGAGGTAAAATACATCCTGGATCTGAGATTTCCCCGGAGATCCTTACGAGGACAAAGGCATTCATGATTTTCAATACGATCTTACATGACGACAGTGTGACCATTGTCTGTGAGACCATGGGCGGTGTCGGAGCCGCTTATCAGTTCACGAAGCAGGCTCTGGAACGGGGCAAGAGCGTCTGCACCTCCAACAAGGAGCTGGTAGCCAAGCACGGTCCCGAACTGCTGCAGATCGCCAGAGAACATAATTGTAACTATCTGTTCGAAGCCAGTGTGGGCGGCGGTATTCCCATTATCCGTCCGTTGAATTATTCCCTGACAGCAGAGGAGATCGAGGCTATCAACGGTATCTTAAACGGTACTACGAATTATATATTAAGTAAAATGGAAAAGAGGGTGCGGACTTTGCTGCGGTTCTGAAGGAAGCGCAGGACAAAAAGGCTATGCGGAGCGCAATCCGGAAGCGGATGTGGAAGGTTATGATGCCTGCCGTAAGATTGCGATTTTGTCTTCCCTGATGTTCAGTAAAAATGTGGATTCCGAGAAGGTTCCCACCGAAGGTATCACTAAGATCACAGCAGCGGATTTCGAATATGCCAATGCCACAGATCATACCATCAAGCTATTGGGCAGAAGCAGGGCCATTGATGATAATACCGCAGAGGTTATGGTAGCACCGTTTTACTTTCCAAAGAACATCCGCTTGCCATGGTACATGGTGTATTCAATGCTGTATTTGTCACCGGCAACATGCTGGGAGATTCCATGTATTACGGACGGGGCGCAGGTAAGCTTCCCACCGCCAGCGCGGTAGTATCGGATGTCGTCGACTGTGCAAGACATCAGGGCAAGGTGATCATGTGCTTCTGGGACAAAGAGGAAGTAAAGCTGGCAGACATCGGCGAGGCCGAGAGAAGTTTCTTCATCCGGGCAAAGGCCGGAGCGGAAGATGCGGTTACAGCAGCGTTCCCCGGAGGCCGGATGGTACATCTTAAGGACCGGAAGGAAGACTTCGGATACTTCACACAGAGTATGAAGGAAAAAGATTTTCAGGCAAAATACGAGGCACTGGGCGAGCAGATGCTCGGCAGGATCCGTCTGGTATAAAAGTTTGGGGATATACTATTATTAGATAGAGTTGAGGAGAAAATGTTATGTCAAAAGTAGTGAAATTCGGTGGAAGTTCTCTGGCAAGCGCAGAGCAGTTCAAAAAAGTAGGAAACATCATCCGGGCAGATAAGGAGAGAAAATATGTGGTACCTTCCGCACCGGGGAAAAGATTTTCCGATGACACCAAGGTAACGGATATGTTGTATGCCTGCTATGATCTGGCAGATCAGGGCAAGAGCTTCAAGGCAGAGCTGGATGCTATCAAAGCCCGTTATCAGGAGATCATCGACGGACTGCAGCTGGATCTGGATCTTGTCGATGAGTTCAAGACTATTGAGAAGAACTTTAAGGCAAAGGCCGGCAGCAATTACGCGGCTTCCCGTGGTGAATATCTGAACGGTATTATCATGGCAAATTATCTGGGCTATGATTTCATTGATGCGGCAACCGTCATCTTCTTCGATGAGAACGGCGAATTTGACGCAGCAAAGACCAATGAAGTACTGCGTGCCAGACTGGCAGAGAGTAAGGAAGCAGTTGTACCCGGCTTCTACGGTGCCATGCCCGACGGAACGGTGAAGACTTTCTCCAGAGGCGGTTCCGACATCACCGGTTCCATCGTGGCCAAGGCTGCCAAAGCGATGTCTATGAGAACTGGACCGATGTATCCGGTTTCCTGATTGCGGATCCCCGCATCATTGATCATCCCGAGGCTATTGAGACTATCACCTATCGTGAACTTCGCGAGCTGGCCTATATGGGTGCTACCGTTCTTCATGAGGATGCCATTTTCCCGGTACGTCAGGAAGGTATCCCTATCAATATCCGCAATACAAACGCTCCCGAGGACAATGGTACCTGGATCGTGGGAAGCACCTGTCAGAAGTCCAAATACGTGATCACCGGTATCGCCGGCAAGAAGGGCTTCTGCTCCGTCAATATTGAAAAAGATATGATGAACTCCGAGATCGGTTTCGGCAGAAAGGTATTGCAGGCATTTGAAGAAAATGGTATTTCTTTCGAGCATGTTCCCTCCGGCATTGATACCATGACGGTATTCGTACATCAGGATGAGTTCATGCACAAGGAACAGAAGGTAGTGGCAGGCATCCACAGACTGGCCAATCCCGACACCATTGACGAATCCGACCTGGCATTGATCGCTGTCGTAGGCCGTGGCATGAAGTCCACCCGCGGCACTGCAGGCAGAATCTTCTCCGCACTGGCACACAAAAATATCAATGTCAAGATGATCGACCAGGGATCTTCCGAGCTGAACATCATCATCGGTGTGGCAAATGAAGATTTTGAGACCGCAATTCAGGCAATCTATGATATCTTTGTGATCACAAGATTATAAGTTTATCAGATATAAAAAAGACAGGTCAGTTCGACCTGTCTTTTTATGGTTCGGATATTGGATCATATCCAGTATCGGAGTTCGTATAATATATTGGTAGGCCTCAAAAATTTTCTCCGCAGGGACTTCTTTCGGAGAGGAGAGCCATAACTTTAGAATTTCAATTAATAAGAGGGCATTATAATGTGCCAGTGACTGCGGTGTGATAAGTTCGCAGGGCATTTTCCTCATAGGATGTCTGGACAGAATCCGGAAAAAGGTTTGTTCACAGTAGTGTGAAAAAATTCTCCGAAGCAATTCTGGCCTGTGGTTTCAAAAAAGTCGATGATAATATTCCTTATTTTTTTCAAAACAGATAAACATCAGCTTGATGGCTTCCTGTTCCATATCGTTTTCGATCATGACTTCGACTTTGCTGCCGATGTCCTGGTCGAACAGAAACTCAATCACTTCGTATTTATCCTGAAAATAGTTATAGAAAGTAGGGCGGATCACATGTGCACCATCCGTGATCATTTTGATGGAAATCTTCTGAAAAGGCATGGTAAGCACAAGAGAACGAAAACTGTCTGCCAATAATTCTTTTGTCTTCATCACAGGACTCCTTTTCCTATAAAAGAACCGGGATAGAAATATTATAACCAAAAAACTTTCTTTTCTCAACTTTAAACGACACTTTTGCCAAAATGTCGCGGAATATTTACAGTTATCGAAAAATGTAAGAGCAGGAAAAACGCTGTGCAAGGGTTGTATCTTACCATATGCCGGAAAATTGTTTAAAGTAAAAAAATGAAAAGAGATAAAAACATTATAACGGGAGAAAGGGTTGCATGGATGGCATGGTATGAAATTTTCATTGTATCGGTGGGACTATCCCTGGATGTCTTTACCTATGCATTATACAAAGGCGCTATGCTTTCCAGACTGGACAAAAAGCAGATCCTGAAAATGATCCTGCTGTTCACAGGATGGCAGAGCGGTGCAATGCTTTTAGGAAGCCTGATTTCGGAACTTCCGTACATTGCAATGAACTATCAGCGGACAGAAAGACTGTTCAGGGCGGCATCGGCAGTTATTTTTTTCCTGATCGGGATATGGCTGATCGTCCGGGCACTACATATGCGGGACCCGCTGGAACGAAGGGAAGATGCCTTCGCCTGGAGACAGCTATGCATTTGGGCCATGCTTACCAGTGTGGACAGTTTTCTGACGGGAATTGGCATGGGCTTTTTAGACACCAGAGTAACGGCGCAGATCATTCAGCTGGCAATTATGGCTGCGCTGGCGGTCATCGTCGGCATCTATGCGGGATATCGGATCGGGTGTCATGGAAGAAACCGTGTACTGATCAGTGGAGCGCTGATCTTCCTGCTTGCCGGCGTGGATGTATTGTTTCGATATTATATCTGAAATACCGTGATTCATAGAATAAATAGACAAAAGTGAGGTAAATCGTATGGCAGACGTGAAACACAAAGTTGAGAGAGCTGCATTTGGCGCAGCAATCGACGGAATTCTGAAGTATGTGAATAAGGACGAAGCAGACAGAGAAAAGGCATTCTTAAAGCTGGTAGATCTGTCGGAAAAATTTATGGGAGATACCTTCCGCAAGGAAAGCTATGATGCGGCAAGACGTATGATCCAGGATCCGGACAGCAAATGGATGCAGTATGTGAACCGGATCTTAAACGAAGTG
>VOFH01000540.1_pt1 | contig 30832 bp, 41 predicted proteins | sample 5384091 | NCBI WGS metagenome assembly VOFH01 (sample SAMN12384727, study PRJNA508395) | human gut metagenome | isolation source: healthy gut G | host: Homo sapiens
ATCTGTTGCTGCGTATCTGCAACTAAGACTGGTAAGGAAATGCAGTTCTTCGGTGCCCGCGCAAACCTTGCAAAGTGTCTCCTGTACGCAATCAACGGTGGTGTGGATGAGAAGACCGGCCAGCAGGTAGGACCGGATTACAAGCCAATTACATCTGAGTACCTTGATTATGATGAAGTCATGGAGAAGTACGATAAGATGATGGACTGGTTAGTAGATATTTATGTAAATACCTTAAACCTGATCCAGTATATGCATGACAAATATTACTATGAAGCAGCAGAACTTTCTCTGATGGATACTGATATGAAGAGAACGTTCGCAACCGGTATTGCAGGATTTTCACACGTAATTGATTCCCTTTCTGCAATTAAGTACGCAAAGGTTAAAGCTATCCGTGACGAGAATGGAATTGCAAAAGACTTCGAGATCGAGGGAGACTTCCCAAGATACGGTAACGATGATGACCGTGCCGATGATATCGGAGTATGGCTGTTACAGACATTCATGGATAAGTTAAAGAAGCATCACACTTACCGTGATTCTGAGCCTACAACTTCTATCCTTACCATTACTTCCAACGTTGTATATGGTAAAGCTACAGGAGCAATGCCAGACGGACGTAAGGCTGGCGAGCCACTTTCACCGGGAGCTAACCCAAGCTACGGCGCAGAGAAGAGCGGACTTCTTGCTTCCCTGAACTCTCTGACAAAGATTCCGTATGAGTGGGCACTTGACGGAATTTCCAATACCCAGACCATCAACCCTGGTGCACTTGGAAATGAAGAAGGCGAGCGTATTGAGAACCTTGTAAACGTTATGGACGGATATTTTGACCAGGGTGCGCATCACCTCAATGTTAACGTGTTTGGCAAGGAGAAGCTTATCGACGCTATGGAGCATCCGGAGAAAGAAGAGTACGCAAACTTCACCATCCGTGTATCCGGTTACGCTGTGAAGTTCATTGATCTGACCAAAGAGCAGCAGATGGTTTAGGGTGACTGGTAGTATAATATATGCATGTGATAATAAATTAACAAACTAATGATCTCAAAATAATGTGAAAACAGGAGGTAATTATTATGGCAAGACTGAGAATGATGCGTGCGCCGCAGAAATATGTACAGGAAAGGATTCTCTGTTTAAATTCCATGAGGAAATGAAAGATCTTGGAAACAAATTCTTGTTTGTCTGTTCAAGAAGTGGATACAAAATGTGCCATGATAAGATTGAGAAGAGTTTTGAAGGAACAGAAGATATCCGCCAGTATGAGATTTTTGGTGGTGTATCCAGTGTTGGTGAGATTGAACGGATGAGAAAAATTGTCCGCGAAAATAGACTGAATGTAGTAGTAGGTGTTGGCGGTGGTTCAGCCATTGATACAGCAAAAGCTACTGCTCATTATGAAAAACTTCCGGTGGTAATTATCCCAACAGTCGTTGCGACAGATGCTCCATGTACAGGACTTTCTGTTATTTACAATGATGATGAGACATTTAACAGCTATTTATTTTATCCAAAGAACCCGGAAGCTGTTATTGTGGACAGTGATGTGATCGCAAAATCGCCTGTTAAATTTTTGGTAGCAGGTATGGGTGATGCTCTTGGAACTTATTTTGAAGCAAGAGCATGTCAGCGTACCGATGCGCCAAGCCTGGAATTTGGTGGTATTACAAGATCTGCAATGGCACTGTGCAAACTTTGCTATGAGACTTTAAAAGAGTATGGCGCAGCTGCAAAACATGCCTGTGAAAATCAGGTGGTTACTCCAGCGTTGGATGCTATCATCGAAGCCAATGTATACCTGTCTGGTGTAGGCGCTGATAATGGCGGTCTGGCTGTTGCCCATTCTTTCTATAATGGTCTGACAGCTTTAGGCGGACACAGTGCACCACATGGAAACTGCGTTGCTTATGGTACTCTGGTACAGCTGGTATTAGAGGGCGCTCCAAAGGCAGAGTTTAAAGAAGTTCAGGATTTCTGCCGGGAAGTAGGTCTTCCTGTTACTCTGGAAGAAATTGGTGTAACAACCAAGGAACAGGTAAAGGTCATTGCAGAGCATGCCTGTGTAGAAGGCGAATCCATACATAATATGGTAGCAGATGTAACTGCAGATCAGCTTTACGATGCAATCCTTGCTGCTGATTCTCTGGGGAAAAGAGACACTAGGAAAATAGTGCTGTATTTAAGCATTAAAGTATTCCTTTGCAAGCACAGTCTGTATAAAAGCCCGCACCTGAGGGAGTTCAAAATAATGGCTTTTATATAAAATATGAGAAGTACGTATAAAGGGAGATCCGTCCTGAAAGAAAAAGGGGCGTGATGCTCCCTTTATAATTTTTTAAACAGATCTCTGGCAGAATAGACCAGCCAATGCCATTTTCCACCATTTCCAGGCAGCTGGAAATATCATCGATCCAAAGCTGGGTGCGGCAGTTGGCACACCCATTTTCCTGTTTCCACTGTTCAATGCGTTCATAAAAGGAGAGTCCGTATGACGTCCGATATAAGGGATATCCTTTAAGGAGTGGTCAGCCATTTCCTGATTTCGTACCAGACATACCGGTTCTCTGGAAAGGATAACATCCCCATCCTGCCAGTTAAAATTGCCACGGACCAATGCAATAGAGATCTCATTATCAGCCAGTGCACGGTATAACTGGGTACTTTGCATGGTAGTCACATAAATGTCTACTTTTTGGATATTTTTTCATAAATGTTTTCAGTACAGCTGGAAGTTTATACCGGGCAATATTAACAGAAACCCCGATCTTTAAAGAACCGCAGATCTCCCCTGGAGCGAAAGGGCATAAGCCCGTATGTGTTCCATGGACTGGGAGATTTTTTCAATTTCAGGGAAGATCCCTTTCAGCAGCAGGTGTAGGGAGAATGCCTTTGCGGGAACGGATAAAAGCTGGCATCCCAGATCCTGCTCCATTTTCTGGATCCGTTTGGTAAGAGAAGACTGGGTGGTATAAAGCTTCTTTGCTGTCTTTGTAATATTCTGTGTATCAATCAATGTTTTTAAAAGTTCAATATCCTGTTCATCCATAGAAAGATCAACCTCCTGCAATGTACCTGCTATAAGTTATAAATATAAAACATTCCAAAATAGAATGGAATACAATGAAATTATACAATTTTACAGAATGGATAGCAAGACTTATAATACAGTTAAACAAAAAACATATATAAAATCTATATATAAAACCTATATGAAGGAGGAACAAAATTATGTATATGAAGAAATATCCCTGTGTTTACATGAGAGGCGGTACCAGCAAAGCTGTATTTTTCCATGAGAAGGATCTGCCAGAAGATCAGAGCCTCTGGAATGACATTTTTATGAAAGTCATGGGAACACCGGACGTAAAGCAGATCGATGGAATGGGTGGAACTGTATCGTCTACCAGTAAGGTTGCCATTATCTCCAAATCTGACCGCCCGGATGTAGATGTAAATTATACCTTCCGCCAGGTAGATATTATCATCCCAAGAGTGGACGGAAGTGCCAACTGTGGAAATATCTCATCTGCTGTAGGTCCATTTGCCATTGATGAGGGCCTGGTTCCGGCTGTAGAGCCAATCACAGTAGTTCGTATTTTAAATACCAATACCAACAAGATCATTGAAGAACATGTACGTGTAAAAGATGGCCATGCAGATGTGTATGGGGATGAAGTGATCAAGGGTGTTCCTGGAACAGGTTCCCGTATTGATATGTATTTTGAAGATCCGGCAGGTTCTAAAACAGGAAAGCTCTTCCCCACAGGACAGAAAAAAGAGATTTTTGATGTACCGGGATATGGTCCGGCAGAGGTAACGGTTTTAGACTGCTCCAATCCTATGGTATTTATCAAGGCATCGGATCTGGGAATTAAAGGAACGGAACTGGTGGAATTAAACCAGAATGCAGATGTTATGGAACATATTGAACGGATCCGTGGAATGGCAGCTGTTAAGTGCGGGTTTGTGGAAAAATGGGAAGATGCCAGAACGAAATCTACTTCTGCACCAAAAGGTATCCATTGTATCAGCGCCTCAGGATTACACAGATATGGACAAAAATCAAGTAAAGGCCGAAGATATGGATCTGTGTGTAAGAGCAATCTCCGTAGGTGCCCTGCATAAGGCATATCCTATGACAGTAGCTGTAGGAACAGGTGCTGCTGCAAGGATCCCTGGAACCATCGTTTATGAAACATTAAAAGCTCCATTAGAGGGTGATATCATCCGTCTGGGACATTCCAGCGGTATTACGGATGTAGATATTAAGATGGATGGAGAAAAGGTGTTAAAAGGCGGCGTTACAAGAACAGCAAGAAGGATCATGGATGGCTTTGTATACATAAGAGAATGATCTGAAGTAACTTCATAAAAATAAGATAATTGGGGAAATGTTTTAACATTCAGGAGGAATTACATATGGGATTACAGGTATTGGCACTGGCCTGTCTGGTTGGCGCGATCATATTGGGATTTGTAAGAAAGATGAATGTAGGTATTGTCTGTTTTGGACTGGCACTGATCCTGGGAACTATAGGGGGAATGGCGTCAGGAAAGATCTATGGCGGCTTTCCGTATAAACTGTTTAGCACATTGTTGGGAACCATGTTATTTTTCAGTTTGCTGCAGCAAAACGGAACACTGGAAAAAGTTTCCAAAAAGCTGATCAGCTTCTGCGGAAATAATACATTCCTGGTTCCGGTTATTATTTATCTTGTAAGTTTTATCCTTTCCGCTGCAGGCCCTGGTGCTATCAGCGTACAGTCAGTCACAGTTATGTTTGCTGTATCACTGGCAGTACAGATGGATGCAAGCCCGGTGCTTATGGGAGCAATGGCCATCCTTGGAGCAGTAGGAGGCACAGCATCACCTATTGCACTGACCGGTATCATTGTAAATGATCTTTTGGCACAGATGAATATGGAAGGCGTTGGAATGAACATGTTTATTGGAGTTTCCATTGCCAACTTTGCCTGTGCAGTTGTTACTTATATTGTTTTAGGCGGTTATAAACTGAGAAGAAGTGCCGGTGAAGCTGCTGCTGTGAAAGAACATTTTACAAAAGAACAGACCATCAGCCTGGTGGCATTACTGATCATGGTGGTTATGGTAGTTGGATTTTCTTATGATGTAGGACTGATCTGCTTTACTTTATCACTTGTTCTTATCCTTCTTAGAACTGCAGATGAGAAGAAAGCGATCAAGATGATCCCATGGAATGTACTGATCCTGATCGCAGGTGTCAGCGTACTGATGAATATTACCCAGACAATGGGCGGTATTGAACTTCTTTCTAATATCCTTGCATCTTTTATGAACTCTGTTACAGCAGCGCCGCTTATGGGATTTACAGGCGGTCTGATGTCATGGTTTCCAGTGCAAATGGGTTGTATTCCCAACGCTGATCCCAACCGTTCCGGATATTTCAGCACAGGTAGGCGGTGCCTCTGTTATGTAGATGATCGTAGCCATCGTATGCAGCGCTACGGTAGCAGGTATCAGTCCTCTGTCTACAGGCGGAAGCCTGATCATGGCAAGTTACACCCAGGAATCTGGCTGTGATGAGAAAGAACAGCAGAAATTATTTGGACAGTTATTTATGCTTTCTGCTGGAATGGTAGCTTTGGTGTTTGTTCTGACTTTAGCCGGACTGCTTAAATTCCTTGGATAAATTTTTAAGAAAACATAATACAGAAGGGGAAGATGAAAATGGAAAAATTTGCATATATTGGCTGCCGTACCACAAAAGAGCGAAAAAGCCAGAGGAAAAGGGATCAGTGTATACAAGGTTGATGGAGATAACTGGGAGCTGGTACAGATCCTGGAAGGTCAGGTAAATCCTTCTTATCTCTGTCTGAATAAAGCACAGGACCGTCTGTACAGCATACATGGAGATTTTGCCAGGTAAGCGCATTTAAGATCCAGGAAAATGGTACCTTAGAGTACCTTAATACAGTAAAACATATGGTACCAATCCGGTGCATCTTACATTAGACCCAGAAGAAAGATGGCTTTATGTAGCCAATCTCCAGACGGGAAGCGTATCTGTGATCCCAGTCCTTGAAGATGGATCTTTGGGAAAACTTCATGACCTGGAATTTATTTCAGGAAATGGCGGTCCCGGCTATATTTCCCATCCTCACCAGACCATGAAAGACAGAAGCGGACGCTGGCTGGTGGTCCCTTCCAGGGGCGACTGCAGGGAGTCGGGAAACTGACCGTGTTTGCCATTGACGAAGAACAGGGAAGTCTGAAAGAAACATTTATCCAGAAAGGCCGTACCGGTGCGGAACCAAGACACTGCGTGTTCCATCCGGGGAAATAAATACTGTTACTGTGTAAATGAAAAAAGACAGTACCGTAGCAGCTTATGATTTTGATGAAAAGACAGGTAAGCTGGCATTAAAACAGCTTCTTACCAGTCTGCCGGAAGATTATGCAGGAGATGGCTGGGCAAGTGCCATTGATATCCATCCGGAAGGTCATACACTGTATGTTTCCAACAGAAAACATGACAGCATTACGGTTTATCATCTGGATGAAGCAACAGGAAATATGACTTATATCCAGAATATCAAAACAGGCGGAGAGCAGCCAAGATTTATTACATTAAACCCGGAAGGCACCAGACTTTTGGCAGCAAATGAGCTTTCTGATACCATTACTGTTTTGAGATCCTAAAAGATGGAACGTTGAAAGATACAGGAAGGAAGATCGCTACAGAAAGTCCGGTGTGCATTGCATGGAAAACCTGTTAGTACAAGATGTGGGATAATTTCAGATCAGGACATGTTAATACATATAAATTATAGAAAGAAAAGGAGAATGAGTATGGTCACCTTACACAGCGGAAAACAGATCATTATTGATAATAAGAGGATTGCATCAAAAGAAGAAGCAGTAGCTATCTCACAGGAAGAAGCATTTAAAAATACACTGACTTACCAGGTGTTAAAAAAACACAACCATTCGGATAATATGGAACATTTACAGATCCAGTTTGATTCCATGGGAGTATATGATAATACTTATGTAGGTATCCTTCAGACTGCTTATGCCAGCGGTTTAAAGGAATTTCAATGCCCTGTGTATTTACCAACTGCCATAACTGCCTTTGTGCAGTAGGCGGCACTATTAATACCGATGTACATAAATATGCGGAGTCAGCCTGTAAAAATCCGGCGGCATTTTTGTACCGCCTCATGAAGCGGTGATCCACCAGTATATGCGTGAAATGATCGTGAAGTCCGGGGATATGTCTATTGTATCTGACTCCCATACCCGTTACGGAACACAGGGATCCTTATCTATTGGCGAAGGCGGTCCGGAGCTGGCAAAGGCAATGCTTGGAAAGTATTATGAGATCGATTATCCGAAGTTATCGCTGTATTCTTAACAGGTGCTCCAAAGCCATGGGTAGGACCTATGGATGTAGCCTTAAGCATCATCGGAAAAGTATTCAAGAATAATTTCGTTAAGAATAAAGTCCTGGAATTTGTGGGACCTGGTGTAAGCAGCCTGTCCATGGATTTCAGAAATGGTATTGATACCATGACTACAGAGTCTGCCTGCCTTTCTTCTTTATGGTCCACCGATGAAAAGACAGAAGAGTATTTTAAGATCCATAACCGTCCAGATGATTATAAGAAAATGGTGCCGGGAAATGCAGCCCTTTATGACGGTATCGTAGAGATCGATCTAGATACCATTGTTCCTATGATCGCCCTTCCGTTCCACCCAAGCAATGCATATCCTCTGGCAGATGTGATCGCAGAGCCGGAAAAATACCTGTCTATGGTAGAAGAAGAGGCAAAGCGTGTATTTGAGAACAACCCGGATATCCATTTAGACCTGCTTTCCAAGATCCATGATGGAAAGATCAAGGTTGACCAGGGCGCTATTGCCGGCTGTGCAGCAGGATCCTTTGAAAATATCTGTGCAGTAGATACCATTGCAAAGAAATTAAACAAAGGCTTGGGAACATTCCCACTTAATATTTATCCGGCTTCCCAGCCCATCATGTATGAGTTAAATAAAGCAGGTGTATTAAATGACCTGATGACTTACGGTGTAAGAGTGAAAACTGCTTTCTGCGGCCCTTGCTTTGGCGCTTCCAGATGCTCCGGGAAATAATGATTTCTGCATCCGCCACAGCACCCGCAACTTCCCGAACCGTGAAGGTTCCAACCCGGCTACCGGGCAGATCGCGTCCGTGGCGCTTATGGACTCAAGTCCATTGCAGCAACCGCATTTAACGGCGGTTATCTGACTTCCGCAGAAGATGTGCCGGTAGAATATTACACTCAGAGTATCATTTTAACAGTGATATTTATAAGAATATTGTATACAACGGCTATAAAAATCCAAAGCCTGAGACAGAGATCGTTTATGGTCCTTCCATTAAAGATTGGCCAAAGATGGTTGCCCTTACAGACAACTTACTGCTTCAGGTAGCCAGCGTGATCCGTGATGAAGTAACTACTACTGATGAACTGATCCTTCTGGTGAAACTGCATCCTATCGCTCTAATCCATATAAGATCTCTGAATTTACACTGATCCGCAAGGATCCTCACTATGTGGGAAATGCAAAAGCCATTCAGGAATATGAAACAGCCAGAAGAAACGGGGATGCAAAAAAGACAGCAGAAGTTTATGAAGTATTAAAAGCAGCAGGAGTAACAGCAGATACAGAGGAGCTGATGAAGACTACAGGAATTGGCTCTGTCCTTTATGCAAAACGCCCAGGTGACGGTTCTGCAAGAGAATATGCAGCCAGCTGCCAGAAGGTTCTTGGAGGACTTGCCAATATCTGTATTGAGTATGCAAACAAGCGTTACCGCAGCAACTGTGTAAACTGGGGCATTCTGCCATTTACCAATCCGGATAAGGAAATTGTTCTGGAACCAGGAGAATATGTATATCTTCCAGGCATCCGCAAAGCAGTAGAAGAAGGAGCCACAAAGGTAACAGCTACGGTGATCGGAACAGATGGAAGCACCAGACCAATGGAACTGGAACTTAAAAATGTAACAGAAGCAGAAAAGAAGGTACTTCTTGCAGGTTCTCTGATCAACTTTTATAAGGAAGAAAAAAATAATAAGAAGTAAAAGCAAGATGATATCCCAAAAAGATCCAAAGAGTAAGGGAATAGAAGGAGCATTTATGGAGAAAAGTGAGATGCGTAAACTGGCAGAGTTTATAGAAAAACTTAGCTGGGATGACCTGCCGGAAGAGGTAAAAACCACAGTATCTTTCCGGGTCCTGGATCTGATCAGTGCTGCTTTAGGAGCTGTGGATGACCCGCTGGTAAAAAAAGTAAAAGCTTCTTATTTAGAAAGAAACAATGGCACAGGCGGTAAGATCTGGGAAGTGAAGGAGAAACGGATATTTCAACAGCAGCTTTTCTAAATGCCATGCTGGCCCATACTCTGGAACTGGATGATGTCCATCCGGCGTCAAAAACACATGGAAGCGCCAGCCTGATCCCGGCTGCATGGAGCTGTGCCCGGTATGTCCATGCTTCTGGAAAAGAATTTCTCACAGCAGTGGTATGTGGCTATGAAACCGTCAGCCGGATCGGTATGGCGTTGGGAGTAACAAGTCACAGAAAAAAAGGGCTGGCATGCCACTGCTACCTGCGGAGGCTTTGGCTGTGCAGCCGCCTGCGGAAAACTTCTGGGACTGAATGCAGATGAGCTGGTATCGGCTCTTGGAATGGCAGGAACCCAAAGCTTTGGCAGATGGGCCTTTTTAGGGGATGGAAGCACCTGCAAAGTGCTCCACCCGGCCAGAGCGGTTGTAAATGGTCTGGATGCAGCATTTTTAGCAATAGCCGGAATGACCGGACCGGAGCATATTTTGGAGGCAGAGGATGGCGGTTTACTGGCGGCTATGTCTGATACTGGTGATATAGTAAAAGTCAGTAAAGGTCTTGGTACAGATTGGGAGATCCTTCATATGGATATGAAGCCATATCCCTGCTGCCGCAGTGCCCATTGTGCTATAGATTGCAGTCTGAAATTAAGAGACAGTATTTTGGAAAAAATTGGAAAAGAGTACGATCATAAGACCTTAGAAGAAGAGAGAAAAGGCTGACAGAAGCTATCAGGAGATTGAGATCAAGACCTATGAAGTGGGATATAAGCAATGTGCAGTCAGTGATGGCTGTTTACATCCGCAAAATACCATAGATGCAAAGTTTTCCATTCCATTTTGTACAGCGGCAGCATTCCTTTTTGGAAAAGTGACTATGAGCGAGTTTTCAGATCAGACAGTAGAAGATCCTTCTATGCAATGCCTTATAGAAAAAGTAACGGTGATGCCGGATGAAGCTTTTTCGGCTGTATATCCGGCTCATTGGGGATGTTCTATGAAGGTCATTTTAGAAAATGGTATTGTTCTGGAAACACAGGTATCTGATCCGTCAGGAGGAGAGAATTACCCTCTTACAAAAGCGCAGATACTTAAAAAGGCAGAAAATCTTATTGAGATCTGCTATCCGGGAAAAGAAAAACAGATAGCAGAAAAAATTGCTGGATCTGGCAGAGGCAGAGAGATTACCTGAATTATAAAACGTACCAGGAAGTATAAGAAGTATAAAAAGTATAAGATCCAGTAAGACAGCCTGGAAGAAAGTCGTGAAAACGATGAACTTCAGGCTGTTTGCGTTGTCATGAACTTCATTTTCTGTTACAATAAAAGGTACGGAAACAACCAGAAAATGCAGAAAGCCTAAAATCAGGTGACAGAATTTGAATTATAATACAGATAATAAAACAGATACAATATATCAGCCAACCATCTATCAATATGCAAATATCATCATCGACATATCCCACGAAAGCGTAGATAAGACTTTCCAGTACCGCATCCCGGAGCACCTTTTAGGGCAGATCACTGCGGGACAGCAGGTGTATATTCCTTTTGGCGCAGGCAGCCATAAACGAAAAGGCTATGTGGTGGAGCTGACTGATCAGGCGGAATACGATATATCGAAAATAAAAGAGATCGATTCCCTGGTGGAGGGAAGTATTACCGCCCAGTCCCAGCTGATCCATCTGGCGTGGTGGATGAAAGAGCGGTATGGCTCTACCATGAACCAGGCTTTAAAAACGGTGCTGCCTGTAAAGCAAAGGTACGGGAAGCACCAAAGCGTAAGATCCATCTGCTGGTGGATGCGCTGACTCTGGAAGCTGCGATCCAGACTGCAGAACGGAAAAATACAAGGCGCGTCTGCGACTTTTATATGCTTTAAAAGAAAATCCGGATATTCCTTATGAGAATACCCTTCATAAGCTGAACCTGACGGCGGCAGCCATCCGGCCGTTGGAACAGGCGGGACTTCTTGCAGTCCAGGTGGTGAACCAGTACCGCAATCCCTTTAGAGGAAATGCGCCGCCTTTTAACAGACGCTTCTAAAGCCCAGTGGAAACCGCCTGTTCTAAATAAGGATCAGCAAAGGATCGCAGCTAATATCTGTGAAAAATATGACAATGGGGACCGAAAACCATGTCTTATCCACGGTATCACAGGCAGCGGAAAAACAGAAGTGTACATGGAACTGATCAGTCATGTGATCCGGGCTGGAAAGCAGGTCATCCTTCTGATCCCGGAGATCTCCCTTACCTGGCAGACAGTCATGCGTTTTTATCTTCGTTTCGGGGACCGGGTATCTGTACTAAATTCCCGGATGTCCGCAGGAGAGCGCTTTTGACCAGTATGAACGGGCCAGAACCGGGGATATTGATATTATCATAGGTCCAAGATCCGCTCTTTTGTGCCCTTTGAACGATTGGGAATGTTGATCATTGATGAGGAACATGAAAATTCCTATAAAAGTGAGCTTTCTCCCAGATATGACGCCAGGGAAGTGGCAAAAAAACGGGGAGAAATGGAAGGAGCCATGCTGGTCCTTGGCTCTGCAACGCCTTCTCTGGAAACCTATACCAGAGCAGTAAGAGGGGAATATGACCTTTATAAGCTGACCAGACGTGCCAAAGCAGATGCTGTTCTGCCTACGGTGGAAATCGCCGACCTGCGGGAAGAATTAAAAGCGGGCAACCGGTCTATTTTCAGCGCAAGATTAAAAGAACTGCTGGAGGACCGTCTGGAAAAAAAGGAGAACAGGCCATGCTATTTATCAACAGACGGGGCTATGCAACCTTTGTGTCCTGCCGCTCCTGCGGGGAAGCAGTGAAATGTCCTCATTGTGATGTAACGCTGACTTACCATAAAGACGGCCGGATGATGTGCCATTACTGTGGTTATACCATCCGCCAGCCTAAGACCTGTCCGTCCTGCGGCTCCTTATATTGCCCCTTTTGGCACAGGAACCCAGAAAATAGAAGAAATGGCTGCGAAAATGTTCCCTAAAGCCAGGATCCTGCGTATGGACCTGGATACTACTTCTAAAAAGGGCGGTCATCAGCAGATCTTATCTGCTTTTTGCAAGAGGAGAAGCAGATATCCTCATTGGCACCCAGATGATCGTCAAAGGCCACGATTTTCCAAAAGTCACTTTGGTAGGCGCTCTGGCAGCGGATCTTTCTCTCTATGCCAGTGATTACCGCTGCAGTGAGGAGACCTTTGACCTTCTTACCCAGGCAGCAGGGTAGAGCGGGCCGTGGAAATACAGCCGGAAATGTTGTGATCCAGACCTACCAGCCGGATCATTACAGCATTGAGACAGCTGCAGCACAGGACTATGAAGCCTTCTATACCCAGGAGATGAATTTCAGGAGGCTTCTTGGATATCCGCCAGCAGTAGGGCTTTTAACCATCCAGATCGCAGATAAAAATGAGGGACGATTAGAACAGGCGGCAGCGTTATTGGAAGAGTGTCTGGAAGCAGTGGACCGGGCAAAATGAGGATCTGTCAAAGGATGAAACGATCCAGTTTATTGGTCCTGTAAATGCCCCGGTGTACAAAGTTAATGATATTTATAGAAAAATTTTATATATAAAGCAGGAAAACTATGATATACTGATACACATCAGGAAAATGGCGGAGCAGTGCTTAAAAGAAGCGCAAGAGCTTGAAAGTGTTGTTTTCCAGTCTGACCTGACTTAATTACGATATTTAAAGGAGAGATAAAAATGGCAGTTCGTCAGATCCGCGTTATTGGGGATGAAATTTTAAATAAGAAATGTAAACCGGTGAAAGAGATGACCGACCGTACAAAAAAGAGCTGATCGAAGACATGTTCGAGACTATGTATGAGGCAAACGGTGTGGGCCTTGCAGCTCCACAGGTAGGTATTTTAAAAAGAATTGTAGTAATTGATGTAGAAGACGGATATCAGTATGTACTGATCAACCCGGAAATTATTGAGCAGGACGGGGAGCAGACCGGTTATGAAGGCTGCTTAAGCGTTCCTGGAAAAACAGGCGTTGTTACAAGACCAAACCATGTAGTAGTAAGAGCGTTAGATGAGAACATGGATGAGATCGAAGTAGAAGGCGAAGGCTTACTTGCAAGAGCCATCTGCCATGAATGTGCCCATTTAGACGGTCAGCTTTATACTGAACTGGTAGAGGGCGAACTGATGGATACAGAAACTGAAAGTGAAGAAACGATCACAGAAGAGTAAAAAGAACTGGGAAACGCCGATTTTGAAAGGACTGAGAAATATACATGCGTATTGTATTTATGGGAACGCCGGATTTTTCCGTTCCGGCATTAAAGCATTAGTTGAAGCGGGGCATCAGGTAACAGCTGTTGTGACACAGCCGGATAAGCCAAAGGGCAGAGGTAAAGATGTCCAGATGACTCCGGTGAAGATACAGGCCCTGGAATATGGTATTCCGGTATATCAGCCTGTAAAGGTAAAAACACCGGAATTTGTAGAAGTATTAAAGAAAGAAGCACCAGATGCCATTGTTGTTATCGCTTTTGGTCAGATCTTATCCAAAGAGATCCTGGATCTGCCAAAATATGGCTGTGTGAACATCCATGCATCACTGCTTCCGAAGTACCGCGGTGCAGCACCTATCCAGTGGGCAGTTATTGACGGCGAAAAAAGAGACCGGCGTTACTACTATGATGATGGATGTTGGCCTGGATACAGGTGACATCTTAGAGACAAAGGTGATCCCCTTAGATCCAAAAGGAAACAAGCGGAAGTTTATTTGAGAAGTTAAGCGAAGCAGGCGGTCCGCTGATCTTGTCAACACTTGAAAAACTGGAAAAAGGGACTATTACAGGAACTCCTCAGGGCGAGTCAGGCACCAGCTATGCAAAGATGCTTACAAAGACCTTTAGGCAATATTAACTGGACCATGTCAGCTGCCAGCTATTGAACGTCTGGTCCGTGGCTTAAATCCATGGCCAAGTGCCTATACTTTTTATAATGGGAAGACTTTAAAATCTGGGATGCAGATGTAGTAGATGAAGCAATTCCGGCAGATGCAGTTCGGGACAGGTCCTTCAGGCTGACAAACATGGATTTACTGTTGCAACCGGAGAAGGCATTTTAAAGATCAATGAACTTCAGTTAGAAGGAAAGAAACGTATGGCAGCAGATGCACTGCTGCGTGGCTTTACTATTACACCAGGAGAGATCCTGGGACACCAGGGTAAAGATCCTGTTGTGGGAAACACAACCATTACTGTATGGAATAGAAAGAGAGTGATCTTATGTACGGTTACATGCCAATGTATTATTTTGACCCAACTTATGTCCTGATCATCATCGGTGTGCTCCTTTTCCATGGGAGCATCTGCAAAGTTAAATGCTACCTATGGCCGTTATTCTTCTGTGGCCAGCCGCTGCGGTATGACCGGCGCCCAGGCAGCACAGCGTATTCTGCAGTCACAGGGGATCTATGATGTGACTGTACGCCATGTATCAGGCAGATTGACTGACCACTATGATCCAAGGAGCAAGACCGTAAACCTGTCTGATACGGTTTATGGTTCTACCTCTATTGCAGCCATTGGTGTAGCAGCCCATGAGTGTGGCCATGCTATTCAGGATGCAAGAGATTATGTGCCCTTTAAGACTGCGTGCAGCCTTAGTTCCGGTAGCTAATTTCGGTTCCCAGATTTCATGGCTCCTGATCATCCTTGGTATCGTATTAGGAGGAACCGGACTGATCAATCTTGGCATCCTTATGTTTTCACTGGCTGTTCTGTTCCAGATCATTACATTGCCTGTAGAGTACAATGCTTCTCACAGAGCAGTAGCGCTTCTGGATTCCATCGGTATTTTAGAGGGCCGGGAAGTAGGACAGACCAGACAGGTATTAAATGCAGCGGCACTGACGTATGTTGCCGCAGCCGCAGCATCCCTGCTGCAGCTTTTAAGACTTCTGCTCCTGTTTGGAAACAGACGCAGAAATGACTAGAAAGGGGAACATGATATGGCAAAAGCCATAGACAGAGGCCTGGAGAAAACCGGGAGATTGTACTGGGTGTCCTGACAGAGGTACTGGATAAGGGCAATTTCGTCCATCTGGTGTTAAATCAGGCTTTAAGCAAATACCAGTATCTGGAAAAACCAGACCGGGCATTTATCACCAGGTGACAGAAGGAACTCTGGAATATCTGCTTCAGATCGACTATATCATAAACAGTTATTCAAAAACAAAAAAGAAAAAATGAAACCGCTCATCCGTAATATCCTGCGGATGAGCGTCTACCAGCTCCTTTACATGGACCGTGTGCCAGACAGCGCTGTATGCAATGAAGCAGTGAAACTGGCTGTACACCACCATTTTCAGGGGCTGAAAGGCTTTGTAAACGGAGTTTTACGTACTATTGCAAGAAATAAAGGAAGATCTGGATCTTTCCAGTCCGTATTTACGTTACAGCCTTCCGCAGTGGATGTATTCCATGTGGGGAAAAAGACTGGGGAAAGGAAAATGCAGAAAAGATTGCAGAATCTTTTTAAAGGAACGCCATGTATGGGTGCGCTGTAATTTTAATCTGGCTTCCAAAGAAGAGATCCTGGCTTCCCTGAAGGCACAGCAGGCTACAGCAAAACCGGTAGAAGGTTTTGAGGCGATGCTTGCATTATCTGATTATGACTATTTAGAAAGCCTGGAAGCTTTTCAGAAAGGCTGGATCCAGGTGCAGGATATCAGCTCTGCTTTAGTAGGAGAACTGGCTGCGCCGAAAAAAGACAGCTATGTTATGGATGTATGTGCAGCTCCTGGTGGAAAAAGCCTTCATATAGCAGATAAATTACAGGGGACCGGCTGTGTGGAAGCCAGGGATCTTACATACCAGAAGGTGGCACTGATCGAAGAAAATGCCAGCCGTATGGGTGCATTAAATGTAAAAGCAGTCCAGTGGGATGCCACTGAATTTGATCCTGCAAGTGAAAATAAAGCGGATCTTGTGATTGCGGATCTGCCCTGCTCCGGTCTGGGAATTATTGGAAGAAAGCCGGATATTAAATATCACACCACAGAAGAAAACTTACGGGAACTTTCAAAGCTGCAAAAGAGATCCTTTCTGTTGTATGGAAATACGTAAAACCAGGCGGTCGTCTGATCTACAGCACCTGTACCATCAATAAAGAGGAAAATGCAGAAAATGCCCGTTGGATCACAGAAAATCTTCCTTTTAAGCCGGAAGACCTGACAGAAGCCTTTCCATTAAAGGGAGAAGATTTGCGGGCTTGAAAGAGAACACATATCCGGGAGCAGACCTTAAAAATGGTCAGATCCAGATCCTTCCAGGTATCCATCCATTTGAAGATTTTGATGGCTTTTTCATCAGTGTTTTAAAAGCGTACATTATAGGAGTATTTGAAATATATGTTAGACCTGATCGATACAAAAGGTAAAAAGATATAAAATCCATGACACTGGAAGAAGTGACAGAGGAGATGGCGGCCCTGGGGGAGAAATCTTTCAGGGCAAAACAGATTTATGACTGGATCCATGTAAAGCTTGCAGAAAGCTTTGATGATATGAGTACATTGTCAAAGGATCTGCGCCAGAAAGTTAAAGGACAATTACAGTCTTACAGCACTGCAGACAGCAGGAGAGCGTATTTCTGCCATTGACGGCACCAGAAAATATCTGTTCCGATTAGAGGATGGAAATGTGATAGAAAGTGTATGGATGCAGTATCACCACGGGAATTCTGTATGTATTTCTTCCCAGGTGGGCTGTCGTATGGGCTGCCGCTTCTGTGCATCTACTCTGGATGGCATGGAGCGAAATTTACGTCCTTCTGAGATGCTGGACCAGATCTACCGTATCCAGACCATTACAGGAGAGCGGGTGTCCAATATCGTAGTCATGGGTTCCGGAGAACCCATGGATAATTATGATAATGTGGTCCGCTTTATCCGTCTGATTTCCAGTGACAAGGGCTTAAATATCAGCCAGAGAAACCTTAACTATCTCAACCTGTGGCATTGTTCCTGGAATTAAAAAATTTGCAGAGGAAGGCCTTCAGGTCACACTGGCACTGTCCTTACATGCCCCAAATGACGAAGTGCGCAAGACATTAATGCCCATCGCAAACAGTTTTAAATTAAAGGATGTACTGGAAGCCTGCCATTATTATTTTGAAAAAACAGGAAGAAGACTTACCTTTGAATATAGCCTTGTAAAAGGAGTAAATGACAACTTAGAGGAGGCAAAAGCCCTAACAGAGCTGATCAAAGACCAGCATGGTCATGTAAATCTGATCCCGGTCAATCCGATCAAGGAACGTGATTATGTTCAATCTGACCGGAAGGCAATTGAGCAGTTTAAAAATTATCTGGAAAACATGGCATTAACGCAACGGTGCGCAGGGAAATGGGCCGTGATATCGGCGGTGCCTGCGGCCAGTTAAGAAAGAGCTATCTGGAGGAAGGAGAGATCTGATATGGAAGCATATGCACTGACAGACACAGGAAGAGTCCGTTCCATGAATCAGGATTATATCTACGCTTCCCCTGAAAAAGTAGGCTCCCTGCCGGATCTTTTCCTGGTAGCAGATGGAATGGGCGGTCATAAGGCGGGGATTATGCTTCCCGTTTCATGGTGGAAAACCTGGTGGTATACTTAACCCACCGCCAGAACGGTCCCTGTGTTACCCAGTTAAAAGAGGGAATTAAAACAGTGAATAAAGCTCTTTACGAAATGTCTTTAGAGAGAGAAGAATTTCAGGAATGGGATGCACACTTAGTGGCAGCTGTGATCGAAGACGGTGTTCTGTATGCAGCCAATGTAGGAGACAGCCGTTTGTATCTGATCCATGACGGCTCTATCCGTCAGATCACCGGGATCATTCCTATGTAGAAGAAATGGTGGCAATGGGAATGATGCAGAGAGGAAGTGCTGATTACAACAGGAAAAAAGAATATTATTACCCGGGCAGCAGGCATCCGTCCGGATATAGAGCCTGATTTCTTTGAGGAAGAATTAGAACGGGGGATTACATTTTCCTTTGTGTTCAGATGGACTGAGCAATATGGTAGACAACGATACCCTGTGTTCCATTATCCTTTCTGGAAGGGTCTTTAAAAGAAAAAGCGCAGCGTCTCATCGCTGAGGCCAAAATAAGAGGGGGAACAGATAACATAGCAGTTGTACTGGTAAAACCTGAGGAAGGAGGGATGGGATCATGTTAAATCCTGGAACCATATCTTCAGGACCGTTATGAGATATTGGGACGGATCGGTTCCGGTGGTATGTCTGTGGTTTATAAGGCAAAATGTCATACCTTAGACCGTTTAGTGGCCATTAAAGTCTTAAAAGAAGAATTTGCCTTCAGATGAGAATTTTGTCAGTAAATTTAAAATGGAAGCACAGGCAGCAGCCAGGCTGTCCCATCCCAATATTGTGAGTGTTTATGACGTTGTGGACGAGGGTGGTCTTCATTATATCGTCATGGAGCTGATCGAGGGTATCACCTTAAAAACTACATCGAAAAGAAAGGTTTTCTTGAAAATAAAGAGGCCATTGGTATTGCCATCCAGGTGGCACAGGGAATTGCCGCTGCTCATGAGCAGCATATCATCCATCGGATATCAAGCCTCAGAATATGATCATTTCAAAGATGGAAACGGTCAAGGTAGCAGACTTTGGCATTGCAAGGGCTGTATCCAGCCAGACGATGAATGCGACAGCGGTAGGTTCTGTCCATTATATTTCGCCGGAACAGGCAAGAGGCGGATACTGTGATGAGCGAAGTGATATTTATTCCTTTGGCATTACTCATGTATGAAATGGTCACCGGCAGAGTACCTTTTGAAGGAGACAATACAGTTGCTGTTGCTCTTGCCCATTTAGAGGACGCCTATTACACCTCCTTCCCAGTTAAATCCAATGGTAAGCCGCGGTTTAGAGGAGATCATTTTAAAATGCACCCAGAAAAAGCCGGATAGACGTTATCCTTCTATTGGGGATATGATCACAGATCTGCGCCATGTAATGGTAGATCCGGATTATGATATTTACGGGGCCGTACTGAGACAGATGAGGAAAATGATCCATATAACAAGGCCTATTTCCAGGGAAGAACTGGCGCAGATCCAGGGACGGCGCAGAAGCCGCGCACAGTGGAAGAAGCAGTAACAGTGCAGGAAGTGGAACCGGAAGAAGATGAAACAGAAGAACCAGATGAGGATTTTTCGGATGAAGATGAATATGAGGAAAAATCTCAGCCCAGAACAGCCTACTCAAAAAAGAGAACTGTAAAGAAAAAGGAAAAAGATGTAAGTACCCAGTTTGAACGGATCATTATGGTCATGGGAATTGTGGCGGCTATTTTAGTGGCAGTTGTGGTCATTTTTGTATTTTCCAGACTGACCGGGCTTTTCTGGTCCAAGACAGATCAGGAACAAGGAAACAGAAGTGGTTACCAGCGAAAGAACCAACAGAAAGTATCAATGTTTCCCTGGCAGATGACCAGACTTATATGCCAAATGTCCTGGGACTTCCAAAGGATATGGCAGAAGCAAAATTAAAAAGAATACAACCTGGTGATGAGTGTGGAAGCAGAAGATTATTCTGATAATTACAAACCGGACCAGGTAATGCGCCAGGATGTTGCAGAAGGCGAAGTGGTTGAGAAGTGGAGCACCGTAGGCGTGACCATCAGCAAGGGCAGCGACAAGGTAGATCTTACATCTTTGGGATTGGAACAGCTTTCCGGTGAAGATGCCCAGAAGCTTCTTATAGAGAAAGAATTAAAAGTAACCTTAAAAGAAGAGTCAAATGATGGCGTTGATACAGGAAAGGTCATCCGCTACAGTCCGGAACAGGCCAAAGTGGGTGATACAGTAGAACTGGTAGTCAGCACAGGTCCAAAACAGCCCAGGGCCAGGTGCCAAGATTATTAGGCAAAGATGAAGTAACTGCAGATGCCCTTTTAAAGGCAGCTGGCTTAAAAACAGGTACTGTGACCTATGATTATGATGCAGGAAAGCCGGAAGGTACAGTTCTGACCCAGTCTGCCCTTCCTGGAACAGTTCTTGAGCCTTCTTCCACGGTTGATTATGTGATCAATAAAATGGAAGAAGAGGGAAGCACCCAGGCACAGGCAGAAGAGAACCATTATTACATTGGTTCCATAGATACTACCTGTTCTTTGAGCAATTATATTGGACCGGCTTCCCAGACAAGCAGTGTAAAAATATCTATCCGGTTAAAGCAGAAGGATGCAAGTGGGGCAGAAGTATATACTCCGCTGATCAGCCCAAGGCTGGTGGTAGGTTCCCAGGATATTCCCATTGTATTCCCAAGGATCCGTGGGGCATATGGTGTGGAAAACGGTACAGTAGAAGTGGTAGATGTAGAGAAGGATACTGTGATCGCTTCTTATCCGGTTTCTTTCTTCCCGGTAGGTTAGGGTAGTGTCCTCTCGGAGTTTTTCATGCACCTGAGGCGCTTTTGCGGCCGATTTTCCGCCAGTCGCACCCGAAATAATTTCATCAACGTACGCACCGCGTACGCCTCATAAATTTGGGCACAACTGACAAAAATCTTCTCACAAAATCAGGCACAGAAAGACTCTAAGAGAACATTTAAGGTAAAAAATTGCGAGGAGAAAGATAATGACAGGAAAGATAATCAAAGGGATCGCAGGATTCTATTACGTAAACAATGGCGAAAATAAAGTATATCAGTGTAAGGCCAAAGGAATCTTCAGAAACCGGAAGATCAAACCTCTGGTAGGGGATGATGTGGAGTTTTCCGTGCTGGATGAAGAGACAATGGAAGGAAATATTGATGAGATCCTTCCAAGAAAGAATGAGCTGATCCGTCCGGCAGCAGCCAATGTAGATCAGGCATTAGTCCTGTTTGCGCTGACCCATCCGGCACCGAACTTAAATTTACTGGACCGGTTTCTGGTCATGATGTCCATGGAAGATATCCCGGTAACATTATGCTTTAATAAGCAGGACCTGGGAGATGAGGCACTGATGGACCAGTACCGCAGTATTTATGAGGCTGCAGGTTATCCTGTATATTTTATCAGTGCCAGGGAAGAAACCGGTATTGAGCAGGTGAGAAGCCTTCTTCGCGGAAAGACCACTGTATTAGCAGGTCCTTCGGGCGTGGGAAAATCTTCTCTTACCAACCGGATCCAGCCGGAAGCGGATATGGAAACAGGAGATATCAGCCGCAAGATCGAGCGTGGAAAACATACCACCCGCCATTCACAGCTGTTTTTTGTGGAAAAAGATACTTATATGATGGACACACCGGGCTTCAGCTCCATGTTCACACCGGATATAGAGGCAAATGAGTTAAAGGATTATTTTCCGGAATTTGCCCAGTATGAAAGATGACTGCAAGTTTTTAGGCTGTGTCCATATAGGAGAAAAAGTATGCGGCGTAAAAGACGCAGTGGCAGAAGGAAAGATCAGCAAAAGCCGCTACGACAATTACCGCCTGATGTATGAAGAACTGAAACAGAAAAGGAGATATTAACAATGGAGTACAAAGTAGCACCGTCGTTACTGGCGGCAGATTTTACCAGACTGGGAGAACAGGTTCATGAGATTGAAGAAGCAGGGGCACCTTATCTGCATCTGGATGTAATGGATGGAGCCTTTGTTCCAAGTATTTCTTTTGGAATGCCTGTTCTTAAAAGCTTAAGAAAAGTTACCAATATGACTTTTGATGTTCATATGATGGTGGAAGAACCAGGACGCTATATAGAAGATATTAAAAAAGCAGGCGCAGACATCATTACTGTACACGCAGAAGGCATGTACCCACCTGGACCGCGTTGTAAACCAGATCAAGGAAGCAGGCTGCAAAGCAGGTGTTGCCTTAAATCCAGCTACTCCTGTATCTGTACTGGAATGTATCTTAGGTCAGGTGGACATGGTACTGATCATGACTGTAAATCCAGGTTTTGGCGGCCAGAAATTTATCCCATATACATTGAAAAAAGTAAAACAGGTACGTGCTATGTGTGATGCAAAAAGGCCTTAATACCGATATCCAGGTAGATGGCGGCGTCAGCGCAGCTAATGTAAGAGAGGTATTAGAAGCAGGTGCCAATGTATTTGTCGCAGGTTCTGCTGTTTTCGGTTCCGAACCGGCAGCAAGAGTAAAAGAATTTAATGAGATCTTTAAGGAATACGAGAAATGAAACGTTGTCTGATCTTAACCGGCGGGAAGCTTTCCCTTGCTTTCGCCGGTTCTTTTTTAAAAGAGCATAAATTTGAAAAGGTAGTGGCCGTAGACGGTGGTCTGGAGGCTGCAAAAGAGCTGGATATCATCCCGGATGTGATCGTAGGGGATTTTGATACGGTCCACCCGGAGATACTGGCCTATTACCGGAAAATGGAACACATCGTATGGGAAGTACATCAGCCGGAAAAGGATGATACAGACACAGAACTTGCCATTAAGCGGGCTCTTGCCATGAACTGCAGCCATATTACGTTATTAGGAGCTACAGGAGGAAGGTTAGATCATATGATCGGAAATATCCATCTGCTGTTTCCGTGCTTGCAAAAAGGTACTTATGCAGAGATCGTAGACTCCCCAGAACCGTCTGTATCTGATCGACGGGGAGCATACCTTCCGAAAAGGGATGCAGACCTGGGGGAAATATATTTCTTTCCTGCCTCTTACAGAAGAAGTAAAGGGATCACTTTAAAAGGCTTTAAATATCCATTAACGGACCGGGATATCTCCATAGGCACCAGCCTCTGTATCAGCAATGAGTTGGTGGAAGAGGAAGGAACGATCACTTTTTTCAGATGGTGTTATTGATCACCGTGGAGTCTCATGACTGATAAGCTGTTATAAACTGGACTGGTTTAAAATATGAATAAACTGGATATTTAAAACAATCCAGCAAAGTGTTAGTATACCTTCTAATGAAATGACCGGATAAATTTTAACAGAAAACCGGTCTGAGGAGGAAAGTTATGAATACAGCACAGGCAGTACAGGAAAAACCAGAGGCAAAGAGCAATAAAGTTTATAAGATCGCTCTTACCGGACTTTTTGCGGCATTATCTTATGTCGTATTTACATTTTTACAGTTTAAGATCTATCTTCCAGGCGGAGATGCAACTTCCATCCATCTGGGAAATGCAGTCTGCGTTTTAGGCGCATTGCTTTTAGGCGGTTTTTACGGCGGTTTAGGCGGTGCTATCGGTATGACCATCGGCGATCTTTTTGATCCTAAGTATGTGTTCTATGCACCAAAGACCTTTATCTTAAAGCTTTGCATCGGTCTGATCACCGGTCTGGTAGCACATCACATCGGACATATCAATGAAACAAAAGACAGTAAAAAAGTATTAACTTATGCAATTGCTGCAGCAGTCAGCGGTCTGCTGTTTAATGTGATCTTTGATCCTTTAGTAGGTTATTACTACAAATTATGGATCATGGGAAAACCTGCAGCAGATCTGACACTTGCATGGAATGTAGCAGCAACATCTATTAATGCAGTTACATCCACCATTGCATCTGTTGTGATCTATATGCCGGTAAGAACGGCCCTGATCCGTTCGGATTGTTTGAAAAATTAAAATAAATATATCCTGGTGATACTGGGATATATAAGATCCAGGAGTATACAATGACACAATACCACCAGAAAAAATCGCAATGATCAATGATCTTTCAGGTTATGGCCGCTGTTCTATTACAGCGGCTCTGCCTGTTTTAGCGGCACTGAAGATCCAGTGCTGTCCGGTACCACCTCTGTGCTGTCCAATCACACAGGTTTTCCGGTTTATTTCTTTGATGATTATACGGATAAAATGGAACCTTATGTTGAAAAATGGAAAGAACTGGGATTATCCTTTGATGGCATTGTCTCCGGTTTTTTAGGCTCTGAACGTCAGATCCAGATCGTCAAAAACATGATCACGGAATTTAAGGGACCGGAAACAAAGGTGATCGTAGACCCGATCATGGGAGATCACGGGGAAGCCTATGCTACCTATACAGAAGCCATGTGCCGGAAAATGCGGGAACTTGCAGAAATGGCAGATATTTTAACACCAAATCTTACAGAGGCCTGCATTTTAACAGAACGCCCTTTTAAAAAGAAGGCTGGAGCCGGAAAGAGATAGAAGGGCTTACAGAAGAACTTCTTGCTATGGGTCCATCTGGCGTTGTGATCACCGGTGTGAGAGAAGGACAGTATCTGGTCAATGCAGTGGCTGAAAAGGAAAAGCAATGACTTACATCCGCCGTAAAAAGATCGGTACAGAACGTCCTGGCACAGGGGATGTATTTTCTTCTGTTGTGGCAGGTGTGTGCGTCAGGGGCGGAAGCCTTGACAGAAGGGGTTGCCACTAGCTGCAGATTTTGTAAAAGACTGTATCCGCCGCTCTGAAGAACTTCAGATACCAGTGGAAAATGGTGTATGCTTTGAAGAACTGATGGGGCAGCTGGTGCGTTATAAGGGAAAATAGAGCTTTTCAATGCTTTTAAACGTAAAAAAGGTCTTTTCAATCGTGACAAAATGTTATATACTCAATAACAGTTGGCGAAGAATGGAATATATTCCATATAAACGATCGCTATATAATAAGGAAATGAAGATCCAGGAGGAGTAGCATGTTAGATTTAAAGTTTGTCAGAGAAAATCCAGACATTGTAAAGCAGAATATTAAGAATAAATTTCAGGACAGCAAGCTGCCGCTGGTAGATGAGGTTATTGCATTGGATGCAGAGAACCGCACCACCCAGAAGGAAGCAGATGATTTAAGAGCAAGCAGAAATAAACTGTCCAAGCAGATCGGTGCTCTTATGGGGCAGGGCAAAAAGGAAGAAGCAGAAGAGGTTAAGAAGCAGGTTAGTGCTAACTCTGCAAGACTGACTGAATTAGAAGAAAAAGAAGCAGAACTTTCCGAGAAGATCTTAAAGATTATGATGACCATCCCGAACATTATTGATTCGAGTGTTCCGATCGGTAAAGACGACAGCGAGAACGTAGAAATTGAGCGCTTCGGTGAGCCTGTAGTACCGGATTTTGAGATCCCATATCATACAGATATTATGGAAAGCTTCAACGGTATCGACTTAGATGCAGCAAGAAGAGTAGCTGGAAATGGTTTCTATTACCTGATGGGCGATATCGCAAGACTTCACTCTGCTGTGATCGCATATGCAAGAGATTTCATGATTGACCGTGGATTTACTTACTGTATCCCGCCGTTCATGATCCGCAGCAACGTTGTAACCGGCGTTATGAGTTTCGATGAGATGGATGCGATGATGTACAAGATCGAGGGAGAGGACCTGTACCTGATCGGTACCAGCGAGCACTCCATGATCGGTAAGTTTATCGATACCATTACTCCGGAAACACAGCTGCCTCTGACACTGACCAGCTATTCTCCGTGTTTCCGTAAAGAGAAGGGCGCTCATGGCATCGAGGAGAGAGGCGTATACCGCATCCACCAGTTTGAGAAACAGGAAATGATCGTAGTCTGCAAACCAGAAGACAGCCAGATGTGGTATGACAAACTGTGGAAGAACACCGTGGATCTGTTCCGTTCCATGGATATCCCGGTAAGAACCTCTAGAGTGCTGCTCCGGTGACTTAGCTGACTTAAAGGTTAAGTCCTGCGACGTAGAAGCGTGGTCTCCAAGACAGAAGAAGTACTTTGAAGTAGGTAGCTGCTCCAACTTAGGTGATGCTCAGGCACGCCGCTTAAAGATCCGTGTTCAGGGTGAAGATGGTTCCAAGTATTTGGCTCACACCTTTAAACAACACCGTAGTTGCTCCTCCACGTATGCTGATCGCATTCTTAGAGAACAACCTGCAGGCTGACGGTTCTGTACGTATCCCAGAGGTATTAAGACCTTACATGGGCGGTATGGAAGCTATGGTTCCAAAGAAGAATAAATAATAAAATATATGCATTTACAGGGGATATACTTATAAACTTAAGAAAGGTGTATGTTCAATGATCAAGTTTAATCACTTTAATTTTAATGTATTGGATCTTAATAAGAGCCTTGCTTTTTTATAAAGAAGCATTAGGGTTAGAACCGGTAAGGGAAAAAAGGACGCTTCTGACGGCTCTTTTAAGCTGGTTTATTTAGGAGATGGAGTTTCCGATTTCACACTGGAACTGACCTGGTTAAAAGACCGCACAGAGCCATATAATCTTGGAGAATGTGAGTTCCATCTGGCTTTTCATGTAGATGATTACGAAGGCATCCATAAAAAGCATGAGGAAATGGGCTGCATCTGCTACGAAAATCCGTCTATGGGAATCTATTTTATCACTGATCCTGATGGATACTGGATCGAGATCGTACCAGAACGTAAATAAGGGAATTAAATAAAGAGAATATATGTAAAAAAAAGACCAGACGTTTTATCCTGATAAAAGGGATAAATGTGTCTGGTCCTTTTGTATAATAAAACAGAGTCACGCGTCAACGGCTGGGTGACATAAAAATCCCCACCGACAGGTGGGGGCAATTATATACCTTATTTAAAATCGCTGTATTTTTCTTCACAGTACTGGCAGCGATATGTCTCTGTCTTTTCATCACTAAGATAGAAGATATGCGGCAGTTCCTGCTCGATGGAGGTGATGCAGCGCGGGTTCTTGCAGTGGATGACATTGGTAATCTTCTTCGGAAGCTTTAATGCTTTCTTTTCTGCAATGTGGTCATCCTTGATGATATTAACAGTGATGGTATGATCAATGTATCCTAAGATATCCAGATCAACCTTATCCAGTCCGCCTTCGATCTTAATGATGTCCTTGCGGCCCATTTTATTGCTGCGGGCATTCTTGATGATAGCTACCTGGCAGTCTAATTTATCAAGACCTAAGTGGTAGTAGATATCAAGGCTTTTCCAGCCTCAATATGGTCAAGTACGATTCCTTCTTTTAATCCGCTGATATTTAACATGGTTTTTCTACCTCCAGTAATGTCATGATAAGGGCCATACGCACATATACGCCGTACTGTGCCTGTCTGGAAATAAGCAGCTCTTGGGTCGTCATCTACTTCTACAGAGATCTCGTTTACTCTTGGAAGTGGATGGAGAACAAACATATCATCCTTTGCCATTGCCATTCTCTTCTTATCTAAGATATAGCAGTCTTTTAAGCGGATGTAATCTTCCTCGTTGAAGAAACGCTCCTTCTGCACACGGGTCATGTACAGGATATCCAGCTGGCCGATGGAATCATCCAGACTGCCGATTTCTTCAAATGGAATGTTATTAGCAATCAGAACGTCCTCGCGGATGCTGTCAGGGATACGAAGTTCAGGCGGGGAGATGAGAACAAATTTTACACCCGGATAACGTACCATAGCGTTGATCAGGGAGTGAACAGTACGGCCAAACTTTAAGTCGCCGCACAGGCCAATGGTTAAGTTGTCCAGACGACCCTTTAAGGAACGGATGGTCATAAGGTCGGTCAGAGTCTGTGTTGGATGCTGATGTCCGCCGTCACCTGCGTTGATAACAGGAATACGTGCTTTCTGTGCAGCTACATAAGCAGCACCTTCTTTTGGATGACGCATAGCGCAGATATCTGCATAGCAGGAAATCATGCGAATGGTATCAGCAACGCTTTCGCCCTTTGATGCAGAACTGGAATTAGCAGATGAAAAACCTAAAACATTACCGCCAAGGTTTAACATAGCAGCTTCAAAGCTTAGACGTGTACGGGTACTTGGCTCATAAAATAATGTAGCCAGTTTCTTGCCGTCGCAGACAGGGGCATATTTTGGAAGGTTGCTTTCAATGTCCCTTGCCAGCGCCAGAAGATCATCAATCTCCTCCACAGAGAAGTCTAAGGGATTCAATAAAGTGTCTCATGTGATTCTCCTTTGCCTTTTATATTCAATTACATGATTTTGGGAAATACTTCAGCACTGAACCAGTGCGACAGCTGATCTTAGCCAGAATGGCACTGATTTTGTGCCTCGACATATTCTTACACAAAACTCCTAGGAAGTCAAGCACAATTATGGAAAAATGTAAAATTTTATGAAATTGTCCCTGCGCATATGGTGCAGTACCCGGGCAATTACAGAGTAAGAAATATTTAAGGAACTTTCAAGGAAAAACAGAGAGCCTGAACGGGGATACTATGGTATAATGTGATGAGCAAAGGAGAAAAACAAGCGGCTGCGAAGGTTCCGCCTGCTGCCGCAGAAAGGAGTCTTTTCTTTCGTGAACACAGAACCCCAAAAGAGCCGTCTGCGGTCATCCGCGTAAAAGACCTTTATAAGATATATCGTGTAGGCGAAACAAAAGTCCGGGCTTTAAACGGTGTCAGCTTTGAAATCCCAAAAGGTGAATTTGTAGCTATAGTAGGAACCTCAGGTTCTGGTAAATCCACTCTTTTAAATATGCTGGCGGGACTGGAAAAGCCTACCAAAGGTGAGATCCTCATTGGAAATGTACATATAGAAAAATTGACAGAGAAACAGCTGGTAGCTTTCAGGCGGGAGAAGTAGGTTTTATCTTCCAGTCATATAACCTTTTAAATACCATGAACGCCATAGAAAATGTGGCTCTTCCCTGGCATTTAGAGGGGTCCAAAAGAAGGAACGCCTGAAAAAAGCAAGAGAGTACATGGAATTAGTAGGAGTAGACAAACAGGAAAAGCATATGCCAAACCAGATGTCCGGTGGACAGCAGCAGAGAGTGGGGATTGCCAGAGCCTTAGTGGTAAAGCCTCAGATCATCTTTGCGGACGAGCCTACAGGAAACCTGGACTCAAAAACAACCATGGAAGTATTGCAGTTGATGCAAAAAATTGTAAAGGGAGCAAAATCAGACCCTTGTTATGGTCACACATGACAATAACCTGGCTTCCTATGCGGACCGCCGGATACGGATCGTAGACGGCAAGATCGTAAATATAGAAGTGGGTCAGAGGAGAGAATGAGAATGAGAAACAGTGTATGGAAAAAAAATGGCGCTTTTAGCCTTTATATGGGTATTTGCTGCCGCCAGCTGCCTGAGTGCCTATGCCGGTGATTTTAAGCTGGGGTATAACACCAATGCCAGCAGCAATGATTACATATTCACCACAAAGGCACCAAAGGGGAAATATTGGTAAATCCATGAGCATCCCTTTCCGCATCCGTGCTACAGATGAGGATATGAACAACCTGCGTGTCAGTCTTCTTGAGACCAGTGATTTCCAGCAGATTGAAAGCAGCGGGAGAAAATGATTATACCATTGACTATTATCCGTTTGAGATCATGGAGACTACATTTACTGCCAAACATGTGGGGAAATATTAAGGCAGGAAATGTAAAAAAAGCGTTTCTTTTCTGCCAGAGTACGCCGTGATGCAGGCCAGGGATATTACAGCATTCCGATCCAGTTGGAGTGGGATGGCGGTTCCGATGTAGATTATATTAATATCTGGATCTCTACCAGCACCTCTTCCTCAGCAGACGATGAAGAAGATAAAAAAGAAGGAAATTATTTTGTAATAGGCGAAAATCAGTCCACTCCCAGAGGCATTTATCCCAATGTCCTTGATTTTGATGTAAATTTCCGTAATAAGAGGGAGACCACTGCCCAGGATGTCACTATATCCATGGGATTATCTGAGGACGATAATACCAATCCCCTTTGAAATCAACGATGGCAACTATGACCGCACCTACGACCGGATCCAGCCGGGAGAAAGCGTTTCTGCCCACTACAGCATGGCTATCCGAAAAGACTCTTATACCGGGTATTATCCTATTAAATTTACCATTACCTTCCGTTTAAGCTCTGAAGGTGATCTTCATACGGAAGAAAATACATTTTGCGTTCACGTAATATCCAAGGACAAAGAAGATGATCTTCGCGATTTTGATGCCAATGACCGTACCAAGGCCCGGGTGGTCGTAGACAGCTATCGCACAGAACCGGCGGACGTGTACGCAGGAGAAGAGTTTGACCTGATTTTAAGCATGAAAAATGCCTCCTCTGCAGTACCTGCCAGCAATATTTTATTTAATCTGGAGTCAGAAAAGGTTTCTGACAGCGCTGTATTTACCACAGAAAGCGGAACTGCTTCCAAAGTAGTTAATTCTCTGGCACCGGGAGAAAGTACAGAGGTCCGGGCCCGTTTTACAGCCAAAGCAGGTGTTGACCAGCGTTCCTATGGCATTACAGTAAAAGAAAAATATGACAGCCCGGAATTTAAGAACGCAGAAGAGAGCATTATCGTGGATATCGGTAAAGCAGTATGCAAGACTGAGCACCAGCAATATGGATGTAATGCCTGATTCTATGACCGTAGGTTCTGAATCCAATGTTATGTTCGGCATCAACAATACAGGAAAAGTAGTTCTTTATAATGTAACGGTCAATTTTTGAAGCAGATTCCATTAAACCAAACGGACTATTATGTAGGAAATATCAAGCCAGGTGAAACAGGAAATGTAGATACCATGCTTT
>VOFH01003778.1_pt1 | contig 30816 bp, 43 predicted proteins | sample 5384091 | NCBI WGS metagenome assembly VOFH01 (sample SAMN12384727, study PRJNA508395) | human gut metagenome | isolation source: healthy gut G | host: Homo sapiens
TGGCAGATGCCGCCAAGTCACCGACCATACTCATCACCGCGCCCGCCGCACAGATGAATGCGATTGTCCAGGTGATGATCTGATCAGGGAATGCCGCTTCCACAAAGAAATGTGCATACAAACCACCGATCAGGGCTGCTCCGGCGACACCGCCGATACATCCCTCGAGAGACTTATGCGGGCTTAATTCCGGGAAAATATGCTTCTTTCCGATCAGTTTGCCGACAACATAGGCACAGGTATCGCATCCCCATGAACTGATCAGGATCAGCCATACCAGATAAATTCCGTTCTCGCACTCGCGGGTCAGATAGGCAAAGGACAACAGCACCGGTGCATACAGGAAAGAGAACACTGCTGCCATGACCTGACTTGCCTGATATTTCGGAAAGGCTGCCACATAACAGAACATTTCTGCCATGAACAGGCCCACGATACACATGAGCAGTAATGTATGATCCCTGGTAAAAAACAGTGTTGCGTAATATGCCGTCACTCCCACAAAACCGATCCATTCCAGTGCATTAAATTTTTTCTCATCCGTTGCACATTTTAATGCCTTGGTAAGCTCTCTGTATGCAATCAGAGAAATAAGCCACAGCGGCACTGCTAAAAATATATTGCCGAAGCTGAACGTAGCCAATGCAATGACAAGCAATACAATGCCACTGAGCAAACGGGTCCAAAACATAAGCTATTCCTCCTTCAGGCCGCCATATCTTCTGTCTCTATGATTATATGCTTCCACAGCCTTGATCAATTCTTCTTTTTTGTAAAATCCGGCCAGGGAACCGGGGTAAAATAAAACTCCGTATATGCCAGCTGCCACAACAGGAAATTGGAAATCCTCTGTTCATTGCAGGTTCGGATCAGCAGATCCGGATCCGGAATTCCAGCAGTATCCAAGTATCCTTCCAGAGTATCTGCCGTGATCCCTGCAGGATCCACTTCTCCACTCTGTACTTTTTGCGGACAGTTTTTTCACTGCACGGACGATCTCATCCCTGCCTCCGTAATTAATGGCAATCTGGAAATGCAGGCCATCGTTGTTCTTTGTGGCCTCTTCCAGTTCCGCGATCCGCGTCCGGATATCCTCATCCAGTCTGGTCTTGTCACCCAGGACTCTGACACATACGGTTCTTCTCCGCTGTCTTCAGGCAGGTCTTCATATAATTGCGAAGCAGCGTCATCAGCGCGTCCACTTCATCCTGCGGGCGGTTCCAGTTCTCTGTAGAAAAGCATATACTGTCAGATACTGGATTCCCATACGGTACGCCTCTTCACAGAGCACTTCTACCGTTTTGGCCCCCTGCACGTGACCGTAGTTGCGGGGCATTCCTCTTGCTCTTGGCCCAACGGCCGTTACCGTCCAGAATAATCGCTACATGGTTCGGAATTTTCAAATTCTCTTCCATAATTTTAAACCTTCTTAAACCGTCATGATTTTTCCTTGGACTTGCTGTCGATCAGAGCATCAATATCCTTTACATATTTGTCGGTAAGCTTCTGAAGCTCCTCCTCCAGACCCTTGATCTCGTCCTCAGACACTTCTGTCTTTGCCAGCTTCTTGAAAGCATCGTTACCGTCTCTTCTGATATTACGGATAGCTACTTTGCCTTCCTCACCCTTCTTCTTTACTTCTTTTACCAGATCTTTTCTGCGTTCCTCGGTAAGCTCCGGGAATACCAGGCGGATCACACTGCCGTCGTTGGAAGGGTTGATACCGATATCGGAAGTCATGATTGCTTTCTCGATCTCTTTGATCAGAGACTTCTCCCAGGGAGCGATCTGGATGATACGTGCCTCGGGAACGGTTACATTACCCACCTGCTGAATGGGGGTAGGAGTTCCATAGTAGTCAACTCTCAGTTTGTCTAATACATGAGGGTTCGCACGTCCCGCACGGATAGCAGCAAAATCTGCCTCCAGAAACTCATAAGCCTTCTGCATCTTGTCACTATATACCTGTACTCTTGCGTCCATTGTTTTCCTCTCTTCTGCGCTCTGCGCCTTTCCATTTTTATTTTCTGAAATTATACGGTTACCTTGGTTCCGTTGAACTTGCCCTTCAAGGTATTCACGATGCTGTTCTCTTCATTCAGGCCGAATACCCACATGGGCATCTTGTTGTCTCTGGCCAGAATGGAAGCGGTCATATCCACTACCTGAAGATTCTTGGCAATTACTTCATCAATAGATACTTCATCATATTTCTTCGCTGTAGGATCTTTGGCGGGATCTGCATTGTAGACACCGTCGATTGCCTTAGCCAGCAGAATGACATCTGCCCCTACCTCAATGGCACGAAGAACAACGCCGGTATCGGTGGAGAAATAAGGGTGTCCCGTACCACCTGCGAAGAACACTACCATACCTTTGGCAAAATATTTATTTGCTCTGTCCTTGGAAAACAGCTTGGTAAAGGATCCGCACTCAAAAGGTGTCAGGATATTGGTCATCATGCCTACGGAACGGAAAATCTCGGAGACATAAATACAGTTCATGATCGTAGCCAGCATTCCGATCTGGTCTGCCTTGGTACGGTCAATGTTCTCACTGGAACGTCCTCTCCAGAAATTGCCACCACCGATAACGATACCTACCTGAATACCGTCATCTACCAGTTCCTTTACCTGTAATGCTACCTTTCTGACGGTCTCCTCGTCAAAACCGGTCTTCTTCTCTCCTGCCAGTGCTTCTCCACTAAGCTTCAGTAATATTCTCTTCATGGTCATATGCTCCTTATTTTACTTTCTTTTTCTCGGGCTTGTAATCATCGAAGAAGGAAGTCGGGCTGACATCCGCATAGCACTGAGAGCACATACCTTCGATTACGGCACCGTTGTTGATCTGTACGGACTTGGACTTGATGTTGCCCATTACGATGGCGGAAGAATCCAGCACTACAGGTCCCTGTACATCAATATCGCCCTTTACCGCACCTGCAATAGCTGCGCTGATGGCAGTGATGTTGCCGATGACTACAGAACTTGCACCGATTTTTACAGAACCTTCGCTGACGATCTCACCGTTGATCTTGGCTCCCTCTGCAAAGATCTCGGCAGCCTTGGAATTTCCATTGATATATCCGGTAATATTCAGTTTGCCCAGAATATCAATATTTCCGTTGATCGTACCTACCAGATCCATAGATCCTTCAGAACTTACATCTCCGGTGATAACCATACCTGCGGTGATAACTGCTGTTTCATCTGATGCGATTTTTGCGTCCATTCTCTTCTCTGCTCCTTTGCTATTCTCTGTATTCTCCTGCTTCAGAACACTGTCCACAGTCATATCGTTCTGAAGTATACTGTCCAGATCCAGTTCCGGTACGGCCTCTCCTATGGGAGCTTCCTCTATCCGGGATTCTTCTGCCGTTGTTTCCTCTTCCGGCTGTTCTTCTTTTTCCTGGGGAATTTCAATAGAATCCAGGTTCTTCAACATTTCTTCCAATGCTGCATTGTCATTTGGTGTCTCTTCCGCCTGCGGCTCCATCGGAGTCTCTTCCGTTGTCTCCTGCGTATTTTCCACCGGCTGCTCCTTCGTCTCTTCCACGGCTGCCTGATCCAGCTCTTCCTCCGGCATCAGTTCATTGACCGCCTGGGACAGATCTTCCTTCAAGTCTGAGAAAAATCCCATGATTATGTACCTCCATTTGTTTCTTGTTATTTATCAGCGGTTTTCGCGTTCTGCGAACGATCAAAACCGCAACAGGCATTCTCTTCTTACAGGTATTCCTACTCTATATGATGAATCGGCCTGGTATTTTCCGTAATCGGCAGGATCACTGTATCCGGCCGGGCCAGAATATTCTCTATGATATCCGGCAAAGCTTCCACTGTAGTCGGCTTCTCCGCGGAATCATGCAACAGTATGATAGACGTGTCTCTGGTATCGATATCCTTGGTACAGTTTTCCAGTAATGTATCCGTGGATAACTTCATGCTTCCGCCGTCTCCGGAGGACACATTCCAGTCGTAGTATTCCACTCCCTGACTGTCCAGATAATCGATAAAATCATGCATATCGATCTCGCTGATCGTATTGGAGCTTCCACCCGGGAACCGGTAACAGACACTCTCCACTCCGGTGGCCTGATAGATGGAGTCCCTGATCCGGGCAAAATCCTGTGTAAAACTGTCCATTGATTCGTACAATTCCTTATATTTATGACTGTATGAATGCATTCCCAGCGTATGTCCTTCGTCAACGATCCTTTGCAGCGCCTCTTCTGCATTGGTTCCTTCTTTTCCCACCACAAAAATGTGGCTTTGACATTGTAGCTGTCTAAAATATCCAGGATGTCATTCGTATAAATACTGGGGCCATCGTCGAACGTCAGATACACCTTGTGAATTTCTTCCTGCCCGGAACTTTCCTCCGCCACCGGCTCTGAAGCTTCTGCGCCGGAACTGTCCTCCTGTATCTGAGGTGTCTGTACCGGTGTACTCTTCTGCTCCTGCAACTGCTGCAGCAGCGTCTGTAACTCCTGATTCCGGATATCCAGTTCATCCAGTCTCTGCTCCAGTGTCTTCAAAGTTCCGTCAATCGTATGCAGCCTGCAGATCAGATACACACAGCACAGGAGCGGAATCACGATTCCCGCCGCCACGATACCTATGATCATCTTCTTCAACCGCTGCACTCTTTTTCGCCGGGCTTCCGGCAATGTCTGTTGCAGTTCTTTTGCCATGAATCTGTTAACGTCTCTCTTCCTATTTCGAAAATCTCAGCCTCCATCAGACAAGACTTCTGTAACAGTATAGCATATTCCACTTTTTTGGGAAAGAGATTTATGTAAAATGTTATTTTGTAACGCAGAAAGCCGCAGGAGATATTGCTATCTCTGCGGCTTCCTGCGTTATAATTTCATTCCCCTGTTTGTATTCCCCGTATGCCTGGGTTCCCTACCCAATTTCCTGCATTCTTCGTTCCGGATAATGTCCCATAATGAAATTATGGAAAAAGAGTTCCGGAAGATGGTGACTCCGAAAGCGATACCAGATATCCTCCGGTACATTATCAAACTGCCAGATCTGTCCGTTGTTTGCAAATTCGATTTCCAACATTTGCTGCTGGGCATCGTACCCGGCAGACTTGATCATGGGATTTGCCCACATTATTCGCTTCATCTTTTGTTCTCTCTTTCTCATTCTGCTTATTGTCACCCCTGACATAAATGTCCATTAGCTGTAAGGCGTTCAGCTGTATCTTTTTTTCCTGAAAGATTTCCCCTTATACTTTCACGTGAAGATTTTTGTCCCACCCACTGTGACAATTGCAGTATATTTTATTTTTCCCTTCGTTTTCCCTTATGCAGGTTTTAGCATACTTTCTGAATACATTGTTGTATCCCAACCCCCAGTGGTTCCTGCTGCAAGTAATATGTACTTTGTATTTCTGCAGTTCATACATTATTAAGTTTTTTCGTAAGTGTAGCAAGGGTTTATTGTGTGTTGTTTGTTACCTGGTAGTTCTAATTGTTATAGTACGAATTTGAAGGCACCGGTGTCGTTGACAACTTCTTCGTAAACATCATAGTTTGCATAGTGAGTGCAAAGTACCCGGTAGGTTTTTCCATTAACGGCATCGGGGTATGTAAGACTTCTCCCATAAAAATATCTTCATTATAATTTTCTGCTCCATCAGAAGTCATCACTGTCTTCCATCCATACCACATTTTCTGTTGAACTTTAATATCCTTTTACCCCAATAACAGATGATTCTTTAAATGATGATGTTGAAAAAGTCATTTCCAACCATTCAAAGTAAATGCTAAAACAATCTCACAATCTGTCATTGTCGTTATAGGACGTACCGCAGAATTATAATCCGCAGTTTGTAACAGATACATTTGATGCTCCCTCTACCGTTTTCTCTTCAGTACTTATCATTTCTTCCCTTGTATTTCATCTCCGATGTAGGCATAGCAAAAATCATTATCATATGCAGCTATTATTTTTTACTCCACTTTTTTTCGTTTTTTTCAATCAGTTTTCTCCTTTCCTTCAATAAAAATATTTTGCTACACTTTTGAGGCAACTATGGCCTGCACTTTGTTATGTCCCTCTATATACTTCATGACAAATCATTCAAAGTTCTTACAATATTTTTTTAAAAATTTTTAAAGGTTGATTGCATTAGTAACTTCTACTGCCATGCTTCAGAAAAAGAATTGCACGACTAACTTCTGCTTTGCCCTGTTTCTCGCCATGTTCAGGTTGTTTTTCATCCCTTTCTGACCTATAATAATTAAAATGAATGGATTTTAGGGTACACTAAAGGAAGCCTCCAAAAGTCTTTTTTGCACGAGTAACTTCTGGTTGCCATCAACTGTTTATTCTTTTCTGTATCCTCCTGCCTGTTTTATTTATTTCAATAGTTCAGGCTTCAGACAGATTTCATCGGGTGGGATGATCTCCAGTCCAAGCTTTTCCATTGCATTTTTGTCAAATGACTTCAGGGCCTTCTTCATGGGTGTCGAACCATGAAGTTTAGGCCTTGTTGTATTATTGATGTGATTTACCATACGTAACACCTGCTCCTGGTTCAATCCATCAAACGAACTTCCCTTTGGCAGTACATATCTTATGTACTCATGATTCTTTTCCAGTTCTCCCTTTTGCTCAGAATGTCTCGATTCACAATAAAACACTCTGGTACGCTTCTTCCCGTCATGTCCTTTTTCAAACAACTCCGGATCTGCAAACTCACATCCATTATCTGTCAGTATTACAGGAAACAGTTCCCGAAACATTTCACTTCCCAACGTCTCTTCCAACCAGTCAAAAGTAGCTACGGTATTCTTCATTTCTTTGGTTTCAATCAGAAATGCCAGCATCAGATTGTTTTCCGGCCATAACAGCGTATGAAGTAATTTTCCGCCTTTATTTCCTTCCACTGTGTCCATCTGTACCACTCGTATGCCTTCGTTTTTCGCAATAAAGTCAAGATAGTCTGAATAATGATGTCCTTCTTTTTTACGATAGCTGATTTTTGGAGTTGGAACGCTTCTCACTCTTTTTCGATATCTTACCGTTCTCCGCATATCCAGATTTCTTGCAGTCAGATAGCCGGCACTGATATACTTATAAAGCGTTCGTTCCCCACAGGGAATCTCTTCTGCATGATGCGCCAGGATATGTGCCAGGGGCTGTCCTTTCCTGATCAGCGGGCTCACAAGACTGTCCAATGCTGCCAGTTCATCTCTGGTCATGTCTATTCCTGTCTGGATTTCCTAAGCGTTTCACAGTACTCCTTATGGGCATAATCAGCGTTATACAGGTACTTATCAAACAGACAGCTGATGGACTTGGGGCAGTTATTGCACACATAAGGCGCCTTGTGTTCTATTGGGCATGGTGTATCCACAAAGTCAGGACACAGCTTATTGCAGCTGATACACTCCCGGCATGGAATTCTGCACTTATGTCCCTTCTTCTTTTTACACACATCCCAACGCCTGCAGCTATTTCGGTATTTACACCGGTTGGGACTTGCATGAAGTATGCCATCCCTGTTTCGCAACTTATGATAACGATGCCTGCGTATTTCCTTGGAAACCGTATCAGGTGAACAGCCTATAATGTATGCAATCTCTTTAAAGGTACGATGTTCTTTCAATCCCTTCTGAATTTCATGCCTGTCATCCCAAGTTAAATGTGTCCCCTTTTCCTTTCTTCTTTCGGCATAGGACCTCCTTCTGCAGGAGGATACCTATTCCGTATACCATTGCATGACTAACTTATGGTTTCTATACCCAAATCAGATTTTTAAAATTCATTCAACGAAAATTGATTAAAATTGATTAAAAGTTGATTAAGGTTGATTAAAGTTGACCACAATTTATCTAAAGCAGATTCAAATATAGCCTTTTATAAAAAAACTAGGGGAATCTTATCTCAATTCCTAGTTTTCTCACTTGTTTATATTTGATTCTAATATCAAATTTTTATATTCTACTACTATACTTTGAAGACTGCTTTCGTCTTCATTACTCATGACAATATACTTTTCCTTTCCAAAATAAAAGTACATTAAATATGTATTTTGTCTCGATAATTCTTTTTTAGAAAGGACATCAAAAATTATTCCATCATCTTCAAATTCCCTTTCAAAAATATACCCCGGATATATTTCACGAACACGTAAAATTTCTTGTGGATACACTATAATTTCAAATCGAATAATGTCTTTATTTCCTCTCATAAAAACATATATATTATCTTTATGTGTACTTCTAATTATTTTGGAATAAATAAAACTGTATTCTGATAATTCCTGAATATCACATACCTGTTCTACATATCTTCTATACTCCTTTGGCACCTCATCTATACTATAATATCTCCCTGTTAAAACATTATTAAATTCCTCCACTCCTTCCGGTGCCGTAATCATAGTCGTCCCTTCCTCGTTCTTATCCATCCACCAGAAGAAACCTCCATGCTTCTCCGCATTGGCAACTACCTGCCAGGAACCGCCAAGTACCATTACGACAAGTACCGCTGCCGCTACTACCACTGCAAATCTGCGTCTGCGAAAGTACCAGAGCACTTTATGAAGCTTACCCTCCCTGGGCTTGTCCTCCTCTTTCTCTGCAACAGGTTCACTTTTGTCCTTCTCTTCTTCGGTGCCAAGCAACAGGCGCTCCTCTTCTTCCCTTTCCTCACAATGTTTCCAGAAATCATCCAATGCCTCTTCCACAGGCAATTCATCTTCTACATTGTCTTCCTCTGTTTTCAGGTTATCCAGCAGTTTCATTAATGTCTGTACTTCATCCGCATCAAACTCTTCATCTGATGCTTTCATAATGTACCAGTCCAACCGCTTGGTAAGCTCCTGAATCAGGCTTTCGTTATCCTGCTTCTTCATTTTAATTCCAATTCCTTTCCCTTCTGCATATCCTTATCTGGTGTAATATTGGTCCCTCGTTAAGTACATGATTCTTTTTGTCAATTCTTACAGATTTTTGTATTTTTTGTCGATACCGGACTCGTCGGGTATGTTTTGGGCTATCTTGCTTCTCAATCTGCTGATCCTGACACTCATATTGTTCTCGGATATTTTCTCAAGTTGTACCAGCTCAGAAATTGAATACCCGTGAAGAAAATATTTGTAAAATCTGTTCTTCTCCTCTTCCGTCAGGCCTTTCGTTATTATGAGATCAAGTTCTGATTTTCCGTAACCGTCTTCCGTGAATGTATATTCGTCGGCATCCAGGTCGACTTCACATTCTATCTTCTTCAATGACTTATTCAGTTCACGTATTTTATTCTTGGCAGTATTGATCAGCCATCCCATTGGATTGGAATGTTCACAGAGAATATCCCACTTTTTATACGCAACATAATACGTTTCTTGCAGGACATCCTTTGCCAGTTCCTTGTCTGCCACCCTGTAGCGGATAAACTTGTATATTTCCGCCTGTGTCCTACGGTACATCTCATCAAATTCTTGATGGTCTCCTGTTGTCTCTTCTTTCTGCATGTGCACCTACCATCGCCTCATATAGAGGTTTTATCTTTCTAAAATATTTACTCTATAATTTAACATTTATCCCCGTACTAAATATAGATGATTTTACTATAAAGTAAAAAATTTGTTTTACATCTGCTTATATTTTACTTTTCGTAGATTTTGTGTCAATTTTTTTTATCGACAAATACTGTTAAAATTTGCAATTTTGTTGTTGACAAACGGTATCTCTTTTGTTAGAATGAATCACGGTGATTGCGTTAGCCGTCACGTGATGCTGCTGTGGCTCAGTCGGTAGAGCGTCGCATTGGTAGTGCGGAGGTCACGGGTCCGATTCCCGTCAGCAGCTCTCATATAAGAAAGCGGAAACATTGATTTTACAGTGTTTCCGCTTTTGTTTTTCACAAACGCTGTAGATTTTCTTACTGCAAATCTCATCTCTGTCACAAAATTATAAATCCTCCAATAATACATGTGCCGGTATCTCCAGCACTTCAGCAATATCAAATATTACCTCCAAAGAAAACGGCTGGTCACAATTCGGTGCCTCGATCTTGGTGAGATAGCTGATACTAATACTTACTCTGTCCGCCAACTGCTCCTGTGTAAGTCCTCGTTGTTTTCGATATTTTTTAATCGCCTGTCCTATAATTTTATATTGTTCCGAATGTTTCTGACTCATTCCCTCATCTCCTGTTTCCTACCTCTACAATTCTAAAGGATAATGAAAGAATGAATGTTTCAGTCATAATGAAAGTTATAGTAAAAAAATACCGATTTATTTTGCATCCGTTTCCAATGCCTGATAAATCGGTATTTCATAAACAATTATTTTCTTCCTAATAGTTTAATCTCTGCGTAATGTAAATTTGCCTACCACTTCATTTAAGGAATATGCCTGTGCCGACAATTCCTCGCTGGTTGCAGAAGATTCCTCCGCAGATGCGGAATTGGATTGTACTACCTCAGAGATCTGGTCACTCCCACTTCTGCCTGTTCCATTGCCTGTGCCTGCGCTGTTGATTCTTCACTAAGTCTCCTGGAATCTGCCGCAATCTCCTTTAACTCCGGTCACAATCTGCTCCAGTGATTCCGCTGCCGCTTCAGCTGCCTGATTTCCCCCTCTCAATTTCCTGCAGAGAGCCTTCGATCAGACTTCTGGTATCCACTGCGGACTGTGCACTCTGTTCTGCCAGTTTGCGAATCTGTTCTGCCACAACAGCAAAGCCTCTTCCTGCTTCCCCTGCTCTGGCAGCCTCGATTGCGGCATTCAATGACAGCAGGTTGGTCTGACTGGCAATGTCTTCGATTTCTGCAATAATATTCTGAATCTTTTGGACGTATCGTTGATTCGATCCATCTCTTCCATAAGAGATTTCATCTGTGCATGTCCGGCATCCGCCTGCTGTGCATAATTTTCCGCCTTCCGGGTGGTCTTCTGCAATTCACCCGCCGTACGGTTCACTGCATCCGCGATATTTGTAATTGTTGCTGTCAGTTCCTCCACCGAACCTGCCTGATCGGTAGCTCCCTCCGCAAGGGACTGGGCAGATTCTGCCAGATTCTCAGCGCCGGCTGATACCTGTTTTGCAGCTTCTTCTACTTGCTGCAGCGTACCGTTCATCTGACGGTTCATTTTACGCATGGCATCCTTCAATGCCACAAACTGTCCTACATATTTATCCTCAATCTTAGTGCCGATAGCATAATTTCCCTCTGCCATCTGTCCCAGAAGTTCTCCGGCATCCGTAATGATCATATCCAGATCCGATGCCATCCCCTGTGCCACCTGTATCATATAAGAAATCTCATCTTCCGTTGCACACTCCGGAAATGCGCTGCTTAAATCTCCCTGTGCGAAGGTCTGCAGACGATCTGCCAATGCTATCATGGGCTTTTCTAAGTCTTGCGCCATTTTTTCGTCCCAGGATCACCGAACTCCAGAAAGAAACCACAACGATTGCCAGGATCACCAACAGCATATTCCGTTCCATTGCCCGCAGATCCGCTTCCGCACGGTCACCTTTCTGCACGCACAGGTTCATCAGTTCAACGAATTCTGCATAAATCTGTTCATATTGAGCCGTCAAATCTGTCGTATCCAGTTCCTGCGCTTCCAGATAACCATCCGCATCATCCGAAGTTGCCAATTCCAAGATTCGTGCATCCAGCTCCCAATAGCCGTCAAGTTCCGTCAAGACCGCATTGTAAGCTTCTCTTCCCTCGGAGAATTTGAGTGTTCTGCTCAATTCATCCATATAAGTTTCGAATGCCTCTTTCTTCTGGTCATGCAGAGCTGTCTGCTTTTCGATCACAGCTTCATCATCATACCCGACCACTGCGCGCAATGCACTTCTACTCTCCGAAAAAGCGGTCATCGCCTTACCGATATCCCCTGTGTAAAACCATACCGATTCAGTGCTTTTTTCATACTGCGCCGCAGCAATCAGAAGCGCTCCGATTCCAATGATTGCAGCTACCGCTCCAATTACCGCCACTTTTGTGAATCCCTTTGTCAATCGCTTCTTAATACCCTGTTGCTTTTGTGTTGCCATATATCGGTCCCCCTTGTTATTTATAAAAATGCCATAATTTGCATTTTCATGTAAATTGTAGCACTTTCTGTTTTCCTCTTCAACTGTACGAAGGAATCACTTTTCTCATGTTTTCTGGTCTTTCATTATCTCTTCCGACAAAACCTCTATCCTATGTCTTGACATCTTATCACAATCTTTTTTTTTATGTCAGTACAATAGTTCAAAAATTTCTCCTTATCTGCATGGTACAGTAAATACATGATATTATAACAGGTATGATATCTATTCTGATCTACGTCCCCCACAGGAAAAGACGTCTTATTATACAGCTGATCCACTTTTGTCATTATGATCTCATGGTAATAACTGTTGCTAAAATAATTTCTGAGTTTATATGAAAATTGGTACGCTTTTTCCCCGTGGGTTGTGATCCTCAAATGTTCTACATATGTCTCAATCAAAAATTCTTTCATGTTTTCATTTTCTTCCATGTATATTATTTTCACCTTGTCTGAAGACATATGGAATAAATCATAAGAGTGCGTTAAAATTTCTTCTTTTCCATCTCTGACTGCCTGTTTTAGCATTTTGTTTAACCCGTTTTTTATATATGGTTAAAACATCCTCATTATCTTCCTCCAGAATATCACTCCATACCATATAGGAATCTGCAAATTCGTTTAATTCCACAATGTTTTTTGCCTGAAGCAATCCCTTTTTAAATCCGGCAGCATTACTTTTATCTCTGCATCTGTCTTATAATAATTGGGTTTATCTCCCGATTTAAGAAACAGTCGATACTCGGCTTCTAATTGTTCTTTATCAAGCGTCCCCTCCTGATAGTATCTCAACAGCATTCCGGTCAAATTATTACTGCTCTTTGTACCATAAAGATATTTCCCTATTCTATGCTCCAACGTATTTTCAATACTGCTCACCATCTTTTCACCGAATCCGTATTGTTGGGATCATCCTCCTTATAATACAGATTGTGTGTACTTTCAACGACGATGGCATAACATATCAGTCTCAGTTCCTCCAAAAATTCATCTTTATTGCAGTCTTCGCAAAATAATATTACATCATCATAAAATCGCTGCGCCTTTTCAAGTGTCCGCAAGTTTTCCACTTTATGAAGGTTTAGAAATTTTTCAATAAATTGAGCATGGATATGCAATTTACTCCACCCGACACTCTCTGCCCGTTCCGTAATAGCATATGTTCGTTCAATTACCTTTTCACTGTATTTGTCAAATATCTCTTTTTTATCTTTTGACATTTCTGCGGTATTCGCAACGAGTATAACTTTCACATAATTACATTGTTTCAGTTCCTCTATGATTCCAAATATCTCTTCCAAATTCATATTACTGTTCATTCTTTCCAGATCGTCTATGACCACAATGTGAAGGAATGTAAATTCTTTGGACAATAATAAAAATAGTTCTCTTTCGTTTGCTATATTTTGTACCACATCCCGGGCCTGTCCGACTTTATCCCAGACCTTTGCTGCGCCTTCTATGATATTATTAGCTATTTCACCAATCTTCCCGCCGACATTATTCTTCAATGCCAGTTGAAACAATACTTCATGATATATTTGTCTCGCATCTGTCATTCCGAACATTGATATTTTACAAACGTCCGGATTTCCTGCCAACGCCTCATTTACCGCATAAGACTTCCCGACACCCCAGGTTCCATCAAACAAGATGGTCTTATAAGGTAAGTCATTGATATTGCCAATTATAGTTTTTATTTTATCTGCTCTCACTTTTTCCTCTCTGTACACAAATTCAAAATAACCGGACAATCTTTTTACATAAGTTTCTCCGGTTATCTGTCGTTCTGCGTTGTGTAATTGTTGGTGAGTTCCGGTTTGCAAACGGATTGTCTTATAAATGTGACAGATTAATCATTCCATATTTTCTCTGCATTGCCAGTAGCACTTCCGGATCATCCAGCTGCGCCACCTTATCTGTATCTCCTCCGGCAATTCCCTGTAGGATTTCCGATCCCTTGCATACATATCCAGCCGCACCGGCTTACCATCCACGGCATACTGGAATTCCCTCTGTGGCTGGATATCTTCCAGTGTTCCCACCCGTTTTTCCAGCATCCGCTCCAATACATCATGGCAGAGCACCTTGTCACCCATGGTCTTGCCGAAGATAAAATCATCCGATATCGTCAGTTCCTCATAGCGTTTTGCCATTCACACTCTCCTTTGCTTTTACCGCAGGAAAATATGCTGTCGCAGAAACGAATTTCAATCCGTTCTATGTCTTCTCCTGCTCTATTGTTATCATTGGGTAATTACGCAGGGATTCCTCTGAAGTCATAGACACCGGCTTACACCGATATAGAAATTTGAAATAGAAAATCTGCTTACGAATAGAGGATAGCAAATGAGCACTCGATTGTCAACGTGGCAAAATAGCAAAATCTGTCCCTGGCAAATTTGGGCATTATGCTTTAGAATCAATTTTAACTCCATCTATATATTTATTTTGGTCTTATAGCCTGTCCTTCAGATTTTTCTGAACATCTTTTCATAATCATTCTCCATAATGTAAATCCTATTATTGCTCCAGGGACATTATGAAACGGATCATCAAAAAGTTCAAAGAGTCCACGCTTTGTTAATAACTGGCTGAATTCTATACTGTAACTTATAATTACTGCAATCAATATCACCCATTTTAACTTTCGAACACTTAATCCCTGCAATCCTATTCCTACCTTATTGCTTTAATATAATTCCAAAATGACATAAGTTCTGCCCTCGGATTTCTTATTGTTTGACGGGCATGGAATCGTTCTTCACGTTGTGTCTATAGATCACCGTATTGTTGTCTGTAAAGTCCTTACTGTTCAGATTCTCCGTATATATGCACCCGGGATATCCATACGAACCATCAATATTATGCATAAAGTAATAGGAATTATCGGAAGGGTGCTGTAAAATCGGATATTCAATTTCTGTCCCCGGTACAGCGATCCAGGCATACATCCGGATTCACCGACTGCCGCTCCTGCCACAATGGTCATTATCTTTCGTTTCATGTGAGCTCCTTCTTCCCAAATAATGGAAGATTTTACTACTCCTAAATTTTATTCTACGTTTTTAACGTAATTTTAATTCCGTTTTAAATGTAACCGTTATATACGTTCAAAACAGGTATTGTCAATAGTTAGGGGGCTTCATGCAGGACGAGATGGCTGGAAAAACAGAAGAAAACGGATACTTCGGGTAAACCGCCGAAGTATCCGCTATTTTGACTATGTTAAACAATTCCGTTCTAATTAAATCCGAACAATTTCTGGCAGATCTTATATCCCTCTACCGAAATCTTCCGTCCGCCTCTTCCGGGCAGGTTCATGGTACCGCCCATAATGCCGTTACGCATCCACAGATACAGGCGTTTGTCTTTTCCTTTCAGGTACTCCCACAGTTCTTTCTTTTTTTCTCCAGATGTTCTGTGGTACCGGAGCGGATCAACAGTACGGAAGATACTGTCATAATGATCTCCAGATAGTTGCGCATATACTGGTACAGACGTCGGTTTTTCACCAGTTCTGACTTTCTGCCCACCAGATAATCAATCATCAGCTTCGTCACTCGGATCTGCTGGTCGATGCGGGAGATCATCACGGTCTCATTCACCGACTGATCCTGTCTTCCTATATAATATCTGTAGAAATTCACATCCAGATAATACATATTCTTCACATAAGGAAGCGGTTCAAATACATACAGGTTGTCCACATAGAAGGTGTGCTCCGGAAGCTTCAGTCCACATTCCTGTAACAGTCTGGTACGGAAGATCACGGAGTGCATCAGTATGTAATGGCCCTTCAGGAAATGATGGCAGTCCGTCCAGGTGAACATCTTCTCCACCGGCAGGATATGACGGTACTGGATCACCTTTTGCGGCGCTCGCCTTCTTTTTTCATAGACATAGTTGCTGATGAGCATATCCAACGCCTGACCGCCGCCGGCCAGTTCTCTGAGAGTATCCAGGATCTTAAAATATGCATCCTGCTTCACCCAGTCATCACTATCCACTACTTTAAAATATAGTCCCGTGGCATTGGCGATTCCGGTGTTCACAGCAGAACCATGTCCGCCGTTCTCCTTATGAATAGCACGCACAATCGTAGGAAACTGTGCTTCATACTCGTCTGCAATCTCTGCGGTACGGTCTTTGGTAGAACCGTCATCGATGATCAGGATCTCCACATCCTCTCCGCCGATCAGCAGGGAATCAATACATTTTCTCATATACTTTTCAGAATTGTAACAGGGAATTGCTATGGAAAGTAATTTCATATCGCTGTCCTTTCTTCACTATCTTGTTGTTCACTGTCCGGGATCGTTCTCTCGGGCCCCCAGTTTCATGTTCAATCCCTTCGCATAGACTGCAAACGCGGAAGGAATGGGATATTTCTCCCTTGTCTCCGAAGGTTCAATATAGATCCAGTCTGCTGAATCCGGGCCTTCACGCTTCGGTGCCAGTTCATCCACACGGATCAGATATCCTTTCATATGCCATTCTCTATGGGAAAAAATATGCTTTGCATCCTCAAAGGGGCTGGATCCGAGTACCTGCAACCCGTTCTCCGCCAGATATTCCTTGACCTCCTCCGCGGTATGATATCCCTTCATCGAAGGGAATTCATACATACCGGCCAGCAGACCTTTCGCCGGACGCTTATGCAATGCCGCCAGCTCCGCATCCCGGATAATGAGGATCGTCTTCTCCTCCACCGTACGTTCTTTTGCTTTGGCTTTGTTCGGATATTGCAGCTGTGTACCGTCCGCATTCGCCAGACATATCTGCTGTAGGGGACATTCCTCACAGTGCGGAGCCCCGTTGGGAATACATACACAGGCACCGATTTCCATCATAGCCTGGTTGAAATCTCCCTGGCCTGTCTGTAGGAATGACCTCCCACAGATCCTTTTCCACAGCCTTTTTACTTTATCCTCAGAGATACAGCGTTCATCCTTGCGGACTCTTGCAATGACTCTCAGAACATTGCCGTCCACCGCCGGATTGGGCTTGCCGTAAGCAATAGAGGATACCGCCCCAGCCGTATAGCTGCCGATTCCTTTTAACTTTAATAACTCCTCATAAGAATCCGGCATAATTCCGGCATAATCTTCCATGATCTGAATTGCTGCTTTCTGCAGATTACGCACCCGGTTGTAATAACCAAGTCCCTCCCACAGCTTTAACAGCACCTCTTCCGGTGCCTGCGCAAGCGCAGCAATATCCGGCAACGTCTCCATAAAGCGCTGGAAATAGGGCTTTACCGCTTCCACTCTGGTCTGCTGCAACATGATCTCAGAGACCCATACGCGGTAGGGAGCAGGATCCTCTCTCCAGGGAAGGATCCTACGGTTATTATCATACCATTTTAAAAGTGGTTTGGGAATCGCCCGAAGGTCACCTTTCCTAAAGATTTCCTTAACATCCGTTAAATTTTCATTGTATTTATCCATAGAGTCTACCGCAGACGGTTGCATTCGAACTTCTCCATGGTGAGCAGGCAGTTCTTCAATTCTTCATAACGCTCTTCCGGCTCACCGTCATTTACTTCAATATCACAGGAAATCGCCATGGTCGTGATCATCTCGTTGGTGATACGATGGTGCAGTCCTGCCAGAATATTTAGCTTCTCCTCGTAGGAATCCGCATCCAGAAATTCCAGTACCAACGGATCCAGTGCGGGCTCTTCATCTTCTGCGGGAGAAACCGGTGCTATTATTGTCTGTGCCGCGGTCGCCGTTGCCTGGGCTGCTATGTTCTGCGCCACAATCGGCGTTGCCTGGGCTGCTGCGGGCTGGGATGCAGTCGACGGCATCTTTGCTGTCTTCGTCTGAACTGCTGCCGTCTGTGTCCCGCTCACTGCGTCCGCCTCGTGTGCCTGTCTGTCCGCATCCGCTCCCTGTAATTCAAAACGAAAACGCTGTGTCACCTCAGGGTATCTCTGACGATCCACTTCTCCGGTAAACATGGCAAGAGGCCTTGCATAGGTCTTGAAATCTCCATACAAAGCCTGATAAATCACCAGCTGTTCTCCGGTCTCTGAATGTTCCGCAATCGTTACGACCTGATACAGATTGCCCTTAAAATGCTTATATATCTCATGTGGTTTGGGAATAAATGTCATCTGTCGTTCTCCTTTCCCATCGCCTCGTTTACTGTGGCATATGGTATCAGTATACCCCTTATTTCCAAAAAAGTCATGTAAATAGTCTCTAAAAATCCGTCAGCAGATATTCATAAGAGACCGAATAATTGCTGCCTGCGTTGCAGGCCCGTGCCAGTTCTGCGCTCAATGCTCCCCGTTCCGTCTCACTCATGCTGTTGATCTTCTTATGATGAATGGTAAACGTATAATCCGGACTGCCGTCTTCTTCCAGTGCATAGGTCAGCGTCACGCCGCTGTTGCGATAACCGTTCTCATTCAGATACTGCTTCATATCGCTCATCAGTTGCTGTTCCTGTATCCGGTTCTCCATGCGCTGCGTCTCATCCCGGCTCTCGCTCTTCACGGTTGCGCCGATACATAATACAATGATCAGAATAAGTACTGCGGTAGTACTGTAAAATGCCACATTGAAACGAACTGTCTTCTCATAACCCATACCTCTTTTTCTGCTTTTTTTGTGCTCAGGGTTCTGTCGGAAATCTTATTTTCCCGTCCTGACAGGTATAGATTACACTTTTTCAAGTCCAATAAAACTCTCTTATTTAAAATATTCGGCACCTGCTGCCTCTACCGCTGCTTTCAGCCCCAGTGCGGACATTCTGGTGGCACCGTTGCCCCAGATGATTATCTGTTCCAGTGCATCGGAGGTTGCTACCGTCACGCGGTATTTCTGCGGCTTCGCCCCCAGCTGATGGGTCGTACGCTCGATATACTGGTCTGCAGTCTCCGCTTCTTTTGTATAGACTACTTCTATATTATGATATTTCATGGTGGAGCCGGGATTGTCCTTCACCTTATAGGCATCGTAGACCAAAATCAGCCGACATCCCTGATATCCCTGATAGTTACACAGAATATCCATCAGTTTGTCCCTGGCACTGTCCAGATTGATCTTCGCCAGCTCCCGCAGTTCCGGCCAGGCAAAATAATGTTATAACCATCCACCAGAAGGTATTCCTCCGGTTTTTTTCCTGCGGTACGACCTTCCGCATACCGATGTCACCGGCACTTCCGCCAAGCTGCCCGTATAGCTGCCACGGTTTCCGGAAGAAGTATGGTATCTGCGGAATCTGTGGGGATCCTCCGCCTTTTTCCCATAAGTCTGACGGAAGATCTCTTCGATCTCTTCCTGAGAAATAATCCGCTCTACACCACCCCCGGTCTGACGAATAGCGCCCTGCTGCCTGTTTACTGCCTGCAGTCCCGCATCCGAAATGCCGTCCGCATCTTTGGTTCCTTCCTTCTCCGGCTTCCAGCCGCTCTCCACATGGGCATATTCTTGCACCTGGTCCCAGGACACCTGAAAACCGGCACCATGAGCGCAGAATACCGATCCGGTGGGGTTGACCACATCCGCTTCCGGATCATAGCCGATCTCTGCCATTACCTCCTCCGGATTATGGCAGGGTTCATATCCCTTCAGTGTGCAGGACAAACGCCCATGACCTTTGGTATAAGATGCCACCTCTTTTCCATAATCTCCCCATGGAAGCCACGGGAACACTTCCCGTCAGCACACTGTTATTGCCTTCTGTCTCCGGTGCTTCAAAGCTTCCGTTCATCCTCGTGATATCCGACATGGCTCTGCCAAGATTCTCCGTAGGCACCTCCAGTCGGAAGGAAAACCATGGTTCTAAGAGAATGCTCTTTCCGCTGCGCATTCCCTGACGTACTGCACGGTAAGTGGCCTGTCGGAAATCTCCGCCCTCTGTATGTTTGGTGTGAGCTTTTCCGGCAATCAGCAATATCCGCAGATCCGTGAGTTCGGAACCGATCAGCACACCCACATGACGTTTTTCCTCCAGATGCGTCAGGATCAGTCGCTGCCAGTTACGGTCCAGCATGTCCTCGCTGCACAGAGAGGCAAATTGCAATCCACTGCCCCGCTCCCCGGGCTCCAGCAACAGATGTACCTCCGCATAATGACGCAGGGGTTCAAAATGCCCGATGCCTTCCACCGGCTCCGCCAGAGTTTCCTTGTATACAATGCTTCCCGCATCGAATTCCACTTCCAGACCGAAACGCTCCCACAGGATATTTTTGAGGATTTCCATCTGCACCTGTCCCATGACCTGCATATGGATTTCCCTGTTTTCCTCCTGCCACAACACATGCAGCTGCGGTTCTTCCTCTTCCAGCTGGCGTAGTTTCCCCAGTGCCACGACAGGATCCACCTCCGGAGGAGCAGTAGTCTGTAAGTCAGCACCGGTTCCAGTATCGGCGTGGAGTTCTCGCTTTCATAGCCCAGTCCCTGCCCGGCGAAAGTCTTCGTAAGTCCCGTGACCGCACAGACCTCACCGGCTTTCACCGTATCCACTGCCTCATAGCTTCCGCCATTATACAGACGCAGCTGGTCGCATTTTTCCTCCCAGATTTCCTCTCCTGCACCGCTTCTGCTGTTTCCCACCGGCATTTTAACCCGCAGACTTCCTCCGGTGACCTTCAAATACGACAATCTGATTCCTGCGTTATCCCTGCCGATCTTATAAACCCGGGCTCCGAATTCCTCCGGATATTCCGGCTTGGGCAGATACGCATTCAATCCGTCTAACAGCTCTGTAATTCCCCATTGTTTCAAGGCGGAGCCGAAAAAGCAGGGGAACAGCTTACGCTCCGCCACAGTGTCCGATATATTTTCCGCCGACAGTTCTCCGGTTTCCAGATATTCTTCCATCAAGGCTTCACTACACATGGCCGCGTGTTCCAGCTCTGTTTCCCGTTCTCCTTCATTGTCCCCAGGCTGCAGCAGTTTTCCCACGGATGTAATATTGCTATCCAGCTTTTTCTGTAGCTCCGTCAGTACTTTTTCCGGATCCGTCCCCGGTTGATCCATCTTGTTTACAAATAAAAATACCGGCACTTCATATCTTTTTAACAGCCGCCACAGCGTATGTACATCTCCTTGCACTCCATCGCTTCCGTCGATGACCAGAACCGCCGCATCCAGTACCTGCAGCGTCCGTTCCATTTCCGCAGAGAAATCCACATGTCCCGGGGTGTCTAACAGTGTGATATCCACATCTTTCCACCGGATTCTCGCCTGTTTGGAGAAAATGGTGATTCCTCTTTTCCGTTCCATGTCCCCGTTATCCAGAAAAGCATCTCCGTGATCCACTCTTCCGGCCTTTTCTATGACACCACAGGCACATAAAAGGCTTTCTGCCAATGTTGTCTTCCCGGCATCCACATGTGCCAGGATCCCAACGATACTTTCATGCTTATCCTATCCTTCCAATGCCAGCATCATCCTGCAGGCACGTATAAAACGTTTTTCTATTATAAAGAATACTATATCCATGAGCATTTTCCAACTGTTTTGTATTTCCAGATACCGTTTGCAAATCCGGCACCGCGTAGGATATAATGTAATGAGCCTCAAGGAAAAACAAGCGGCTGCGAAGCAGACATTTGTTTTTCTGGGCTCATTAGCGAACGAATACCCTGCGAAGCAGGATGTAGAGCGCGATAGCGCGGATTCGTGAGCTCATGATATAATGAGCGCAAGAGAGCCCACATGCTTGCATGATTGGCGAACGGCGAAGTTGATCATGATAGTTGTGAAGCAGCGTTAAGCACCGAAGGTGCGAATCATGATATAATGAAATGTAAGATTCAGGAGGCACTATGATCAAACTTATTGCAACCGATATTGACGGCACGCTATTGAAGGACGGCACTCTGATGCTGGATCCTGAATACATGACCGTCATTGAAAAGCTGATTGCAAAAAGGCATCCGTTTCGTTGCCTGTTCCGGCAGACAATTTATCAGTGAGCGGAAGCTTTTTGCTCCCATCCGCGACAAGCTCCTCTATATCACCGACGGCGGTACCGTGGTCCGCACACCGAAGGAAATTTTAAAGGTGCATACCTTACCCGAAGAGATCTGGCACGGCATGTGAGACAGTCCGGAATGAATTACCGGACTGCGATTATTTTAGTGCCACTCCGGATTATTGTCTGGCGGAAGATGCCGGAAGCCGCATGTTCCGATGGCTTACGGATTCTTACGGATATGATATCCGGGAATCTGCCGATCTTATGAAAACGCCCGTGGACAATGTGATCAAGTTCACTGTATATCATCCTTCCGCCTGTGAAGAAATGTGTGCACCTGTCTTCACTCCCACCTGGCAGTCCCGGGCGAAGCTTGCTTCTGCCGGAAAAGAGTGGGTGGACTGCAATGCCCTTTGGGGTAAATAAGGGTCTGCGATCCGTTTTCTCCAGGAATATTTGGGGATTGCGCCAGATGAGACCTGTACCTTTGGAGACAATCTGAACGACATCGAAATGCTGCAAAGCGCTGGAATGAGCTATGCTGTCTCCAATGCAAGAGAGGAAGTCATTGCCGCTGCAAGGGATACCTGTGCGCCCTATTGGGAAAACGGAGTGTTGCAGGTGTTGAAAACCTTTTTATAAATTCCCCGGGGCATTCCGAAAGTAAACGCTTGACACTGCTGCGATAAAGCACTATAGTAAACAGGTGAATAGAATATCCGCTAGGGGAGCACATCGCTGAGATTGAAGTGCCGCCGTCAAGGCTTCACTTCTAACCCTCACTACTTGAACCGGATAATACCGGCGTAAGGAAGCACTTTATTCATACAGAGTTTCTGTCTGTATGAATACGATGTTGTCCCTCCTCGCGCACACGAAGGAGGATTTTTTTATGTTGTACACTGCTGTTACCAATGACTGGGGAGAGACTACTTATATCCCCACTACCCTGGGAAATGCCCTGTTGGTAATCATTCTGGCCGCACTGTTGGCGGCCGCTGTTTTATTTGCCCGCATGCAGATGAAAAAAGACTGCGGCAGCTCCCGCTTTTCCGATGGTGATTCCAGGATGAAGCACGGCAAGCTCACCGTGAAGCAGTTGGCATTCTGTGCCATGGCCATTGCCCTGGGAACCGTTCTTTCCAATATCAAATTGTTCCATTTTCCTACCGGCGGCTCCATTACTTTGCTGTCCATGCTGGTGATCTGCCTGCCCGGCTACTGGTTCGGTCTGGGTGCCGGTATTGCCACAGGTGTAGCCTACGGTGTCCTGCAGCTGCTCATAGATCCCTATGTATTATATCCCCTGCAGCTGGTGGTAGACTATCTTCTTGCTTTCGGCGCTCTGGGACTGTCCGGTCTCTTCTCCAATGCGAAGCTAGGACTGATCAAGGGATATATTGCCGGGGTTCTTGGAAGATATGTGTTTGCCGTGATCTCCGGATGGATCTTCTTCGGCTACTATGCCTGGGAAGGCTGGGATCCCCTGCCTTACTCCCTCGCCTACAATGCTATCTATATCTTCTCTGAAGCAGCCATAACTCTGGTAATTTTAAGCGCTAAGCCGGTACGGAATTTGTTTGCGAAATTGAAAGACATGGCTTTGAACGACTAAATAGAAAGTTAGTTAAATACATTGGCAAAATTCCGGCGCATGCGATACACATGTCTCGATGTAAGGTCTCCGGATGTGAATCTACGTTCTCGGGGGCCGCCTACAGTCGACATCCATGTCGACAATCGGCTGACGCGGACATCGTGTCCGCTTTCCCCCTGTCTTTCAGCACTTTTCTAGAAAATGTCAACATCCTCCGACAAACATTTTCGACATGGCACCGCATACTCCGGGAGTTCTGCGTTTTGGAAAGCTTTCAAAAAACCAGTAGCCCCGGCTGGGTATAAGAATAAGCAGTGCCGTAAGCAGACGTCGTCTTCCGGTATTTTTCACATGCACCGTCTCCGCTTTCCCTGCAATCTCCACATGGGCAATAAACCGGTTGGGACGGTCAATGAATTTTCCCTCTACGATCTTTCCATACTTCATGTAAAATTTCCTATCCTTAACTCTATCCGCTCCCCGACTTTCGACACTGCTTTACGCCCCCAATTGCCAAGACTCTGCGGCATATCCCGAGGTCTCCCGCGGCCGTCCGCCACATGCTCATTCTATCCGCACTCGCCGTTCCGCATAGACTTCACTAGCAGCGGCACCTCGAACAACAGCATCACGATCCATCCGACCATATTGGCCCAGGCCAGGCTGGCAAATTCCATCTGTAACAGACGGATCATTACAAATACTGCCACAACTCTGCCGAACATATTCATAAATGTGCTGTACAATGTCACTTTCAGATCACCAATACCACGGAAGAATCCCTGCACACCATTGGTCAATCCCGGCAGAATATACATCCAGGAGATCAGATGCAGATAACTGATGCCCAGAGATACCACCTGTGCATCCCCGTCCTCGGCGAACAATGTCATGATCTGCGGAGCCAGTCCCCAGATTACACAGAACAATCCGATGGAATAGACCAGTTCGATCAAAAGACCTGTCTGGAATCCCTTCTTCATCCGCTCCTTATGCCCTGCACCCTTGTTCTGTGCCAGAAAAGTCGTCATGGCATGTCCGATATTCTGCTGTGGTGTATAGGCAAAATCATCCACTCGGTTCACCGCGGTAAATGCCGCCATGACCGCAACACCCTGCGTATTGACCACAGACTGTATGATCAGTTTTCCCAGCTGCAGACATACCTGCTGCATGGCACTGGTACTGCCGTAGCTGACTGTCTTACCCAGCAGGCTCTTATCGAATACCCACCACTTTTTTCCCAAGACATAAAAGAGGAATCTTTTTCTTAATCTATATACCGCACAGCAGGCAGCAAAGTCCCTCGCTGCACACTGTGGCAATGGCACTTCCCGCCACACCCCCGCGCAGTACCACAACGAAAAACAGATCTCCGAAGATATTCAGGAAAGCACTGGTCACCAGAAAATACAGCGGCGTCTTGCTGTCTCCCAGCGCCCGCATGGTATTCGCCAGAAAATTATACATGAACGTAAAGATCAGGCCCATGAAAATGATCCTAAGATATGCCGCAGCTTCGGGTATGGCTGTCTCCGGCACCCGAATGAGCCGAAGCACCGGATTCGCCAGAAGAAGCATCAGCAGTGAAAACACTACGGAAAACCCGCAGCCAGCTAACATCGTCGTACTGATCTGTCTGGATAAAGTATCATAATCCTTCGCTCCGTACTGGGAGCTCATCAACACACTGGCTCCCATGCACATCCCGCTGATCAACAGGATTGCAATATTCATAATAGGAGTGGAAGTTCCAACTGCCGCCAGTGCCTGTTCTCCTACATATTTTCCCCACAATGACGGAGTCCGCTGCATTGTAGGTCAGCAGAAACAGATTCCCCAGTACCAACGGGATTGTAAAAGATACTAAGGGTAACAGTATCTTTCCCTGGGTCATGTCGTGTTTCTCTATCGTACTCATTGCTTTATTGTCCTTTCACTGTCATTTTCTTCGGTAATTGTCTTTCCTTCTTTTTAAGAATTCCATCCTCTTCTGGGGCCGCCTCTGTACTGTCCTGCACTGCTTCATTGCCACTGACGGATAACGCTTTCCTGTTTTGCGCTCTCCAGTCCGCTCTGCTTCTGCCCGTCTACGCTGTTCCCGGATGCTGCCTGCTGTCCGCTGTCTGTCGAAGCAGAGTCTGTCATTTCAGCCATATTGGCACTATCCTCCGCAGCCTCACCCTCCGGCATAGCAGCCTCCTCTTCCGCCATTGCCGCCTCTTTCGGATCTCGTTCTCTGTTCCTGCTGTATCCCCGACCGGGCAGCATCCACCGCCTCTTCCTGGATCTCCTGATCCTCAGTGATTAGGCCATCATATTGCCGGTATTGTCTGCCATTTTGGTACTGCTCATTGTCATATACAATACTCCCCGCTACCACGAAACACAGGCAGGCTGCCGCAATGCGGGTCACATAGCGCATCGGGAACTTATGTACCCTTCCCGAATTTCTGATCTGTCCGCTTCGAAGCAACAGATCCTCATCCACTCCAGACATCGCCCGGAACAGTTTTTCTTCTTTTAAATTCACATCTTGATTATTGTTCTTATTACAATCGCTCATATCCTTCATCACCGCTTTCGTCTCTTTCTCCGTCTATAAGACGATTCCCTGTTGTTCCAGATATTTTTGCAGTTTTTTCTGGTCCGGAACAGCGATGTCTTCACCGTATTCAGATTCATTCCATAACGCCCGGCGATCTCCGCATATTCCTCTACAAACCAGTATCTGCGTAGGAATACATTGCACTCCTGTTCCGAAAGTGTATGCAGGAACGCATTGATGCTCCGCTCCAGTTCCGCCGCTTCCACGGCTTCTTCTGTGTTATGCGCCGCCGGAATGCACTCTGCCAGTTCATCCAGTGTCGTATCCATAATACCATTCCCACGTTTCTGTGCATTTTTCGCCTTCCATCTATCAAACGACAAGTTCCGGGTAATAGTTCCCAGAAACAGCTCCAGACGATTCGGTTTTTTCGGTGGAATCGCATTCCAAGCCCGCATCCAGGTATCATTCAGACATTCTTCGGTATCTTCTCTGTCATGCAGGATATGATAAGCAATACTATAGCAGTATTTTCCGTAGCTCTTTTGTGTCTCTGCGATGGCCTGTTCGTCCCTCGCCCAATACAGTTCCAATATTGCGGTATCCTCCATTGGCTGTCTCCTTTCCAAAAAGGGCACTGCCACAGTTTTTTCTGTAACAGTGCCCCTCTTCATTTCTCCATTTGCTCCGTTCCATCTTATCCGAGCTGGAATTTCTTCGCATTTGCATTCAGTGAACCCGCAATTTCATTCAGCTGTGTGGTAGCCTGTCGGCAATCCTCCACGATCTCCGCCAGCTGATCCATGGTATCTGCGGTCTCTTCGCTGCTTGCCGCATTGTTCTGGGAGATCTCGGTAAGTCCGTCGATCTTCTCCACCACATCCGTCTTATAATTCTCAATATGATCCAGCTCGCCGGAGATCACATTGATCTCACCGACTACCTTCTGAACCTCCTGGTTCAGGGTGCTGAAGACATTCAGCGTGGTACCCAGCTTCTCGTTCTGCTGATGGATCTCACCTACCACACCGTTCATGATCTGAACGCTCTGGTTGGAATTGCTGATCAGGTTCTCCACGATGCTGCGGATCTTGTCTGCGGATTCCCTGGACTGGTCTGCCAGACCACGGATCTCTTCCGCTACGACTGCAAAGCCTCTGCCCATCTCACCGGCTCTCGCTGCCTCAATACTGGCATTTAATGACAGCAGGTTGGTCTGGTTCGCAATACCTGCGATGATATCGGTAGCTGCCTGAATCGCCTGTGCGGACTCGTTGGTGATATTGGTCTGCTCCTGCACCTGATCCACCGACTGCTGTGTATGAGAGCTGATCTCCAACAGTTCCTTCAGGGTGCTGTCCACGGTAGCATTGCTCTCCTTCATGTTGGCAGCACTGCTGCTCAAAGCATTAACACTGTCTGCCGTACGGCCCAGTGCATTGCTCATCTCGTTCATGCTTTCGCTGACTTTCTGGGTATCCGCCGCCTGTGTGGTAGCTCCCTGGGCAATCTCATTCACAGCTGTATTTACAGAAGAAATGGACTGTCCGATGCTGTCAAAATTGCTGGTGAACGTTCCCGTAAACTCATTCATATCCAACATGGAATTGTGAATATCCCTGATAATTCCGGAAAAGCCGTTCACTACAGAGTATACAGCCCGTGCGCTCTTACCTACTTCATCACTGCGGTTTAACAGCTTATCGGGAACCTTGAAGTTCAATTTACCCTCTGCGATCTGATCCAGATTACCTACTACACCCAGTAGTGCTTTGGAGATCATGCCTACTACAATAAAGGTGGAGACACAGAATGCTGCCACAAGGATCAGAATCGCTATTGCTCTTCCTGTTACAATCCCTTTGTAAAGCGCATTCACTTCCCTTACCGGCATACAGGCAGCCAGAATACCCACAACCGTGCCGTCGGTATTCTTCAAAGGTGCCAGATATGCATAGCATCCGGTATCCCCAGCTTCAGGGAATTGGAAAAATAGCTTTCTCCACCCAGTACCTTGGAAGCCACTTTTTTCACTCAGAGTGATGGTACCTCCGGTCAGATTGGTCACAGCCAGATCACTGCCCCAGAACAGTGCCACATCCACACCGGCATTCTGTTTCAAAGCATCGAGTACCTGCTTATTGTCCGTAAGATTCAGTTCCCCTTTATAAAGTGCTCCGTTCTCGTATGAAAAGTCTCCGGGAGCGGAATTGTTCAGGCTCATTTCCAGTGCATATTCCGTCGCTGCCAGCTCATGCTTCATCATCGCGTCGGAAATTCTGTCCCCTGCGGAATTCAATGCCAGGATGGCAATGACTGCGATCGCTATAAGCGGTACCAGTACGATCGCCAGGATCTTGACTACCATGTTAGCTCCCTTTTTCTCCTTCAGGCGCTTAGCTTCATCAATACCTGTCCCATTTTCCCCTTTGATCTGTTCTTTGCTTACCTCTTCTGTCATAAATAAAGCAACCTCCTTTGTACCTTTAACGGTTCATGCATAATAGAATTATACCGCACAGTTAAAAAAGCTATTCTTTTCTGCAATCAGATCCTTGATCACTTCGCCTGCGAGAATCAAGCCCGCTAAAGACGGTACAAATGAAATACTGCCGGGGATGGCTCTTCTGTCCGTGCATTTATGAGTGGTACCCGGAGGGCAGACACAGCCTGTCTTGCAGCTGTTTTCCATATTTTCCAGCGGCTTCACCGGGCTTTCCGTAGAATACACCACCTTCAGCTTCTTCACACCGCGCTTTTTCAGTTCTCTGCGCATGACCTTCGCCAAAGGGCACATGGTAGTCTTGTAGATATCCGCCACATGGAACTGCGTGGGGTCTAATTTGTTGCCGGCTCCCATACAGCTGATAACGGGAACTCCGCCTCCTTCGCCCGCATGATGATCTCCAGCTTGGCAGTCACGGTATCCACCGCATCCACCACGTAATCATACTGGGTAAAATCAAACTGGTCTGCCGTCTCCGGGAGATAAAAACATTTGTGTACTGTAACCTGTGCCTCGTTGATGGAGTGTACACGTTCCTCCATGACATCTACTTTGTATTTGCCGATCGTCTGATGGGTAGCGATGATCTGGCGGTTGATATTCGTCAGACAGACCTTATCGTCATCGATCAGATCAAAGGCTCCTACACCACTGCGGGCCAGAGCCTCCACCACATAACCGCCGACACCGCCGATGCCGAAGACAGCAACTCTTGCGCCGTACAGGCGCTGCATGGCTTCCTTGCCGATCAATAATTCTGTTCTGGAAAATTCATTTAACATAATTCAGTTCTCCTACTAATCTACTGGGGATACTCTGGAAAAGAGTATACCACATCTTTACAGATTGTCATAGAGTCCCTGAATAAAATTTTTCACCTGCACGTTATTTTCCGGTGTGGTGTCCTCCAGAGTGGCATGGATAAAGGGCTTGCGCTCCTTCATAAACTTCAGTACAGAAGTATAATCCATCTGTCCCAGACCGCAGCCTACAGAACGAAGCTTCCCGTCCTCGGGAATAAAGTCTTTCAGATGTACCATAGCCACATCTTCACCCAGCAGATCGATTGCTTCATCCACGATAGCCACCTGATCCTTGTAATTGCAGTAATCCAGCAGGTTCACCGGATCCAGAATGATCTGAAGGTTGGGAGAATTGATCTCATCCAGCACTCTTCTGGCTCTGGCGGGGTTGTATACAATATGCTTCCATCCCGGTTCGATGGCCATGACAACGCCCATCTGCTCCGCGTATTTTACTACCGGGCGTAAATTGGTGATAAAGGTCTGTAATGCTTCTTCTCCGTGGCATTCCGGTACCGCGGTATAGGTCTCGTTGGGAGCACCGGTCTCAGTTCCCACGACACCGCAGCCCAGCCAGGAAGCAAAACGGATATGTGCCATATAACGGTGGGTAATTTTCGCAAGCTGCTCCGGGTTGGGTTTGCCAGGTTCAAATAGCATCCTAATACCGCAACATCCACCTGATTTTTTGCGAATACATTTTTCATGTACATGGCAAGTCCGGGGTCAGCGCCTCATCCGTGGTGGGAAACTCGCTGATCACCTTGCCCGGAGCCAGATGTCCGCAGGCAAAGCCCAACTCATGTACATTGGCAATACGCTCCTCAAAAGGAAGCTTTTTCGTATCATGTAAACGGATTCCTAACTGCATATTTTCCTCCATTCCGAACACGGCTCCTGGGCCGTATTCTCTTCTGCTTATCTCTATTATAGCGTGAGCTCACGAATTCCGTGCTATCGCACTCTACATCCTGCTTCGCAGCTATCATGATCAGCTTCGCCGTTCGCCGAGTGAGCAAGCTCCCTCTGGCTCTCTTGTGCTCATTATTTCGTGATTTCATCACTCAATCACTTCACCGTTCGCCGAGAGTGAGCGAGCTCCCTCTGGCTCTCTTGCGCTCATTATATCAACGTCTGATCAGTTCATCCACACCTTCCAGTTCGTAAGCTTCTCCGACCTGTCCTTCAATCTTCACATTGTCCAGTGTCAGTTTCGCTACATTTCTGGCAAACATTCCGCGCTTGCTGCTCTTCTCCACGCCGTCAGACATGGCTGGGACATCACACTTGGCATCTTCAGCGTAGCTGATGGAAATGTCCTTCATGTAGATTTCCTCGATCTTCTGC